>Ga0247611_10007103_pt1 | contig 14175 bp, 17 predicted proteins | sample 177DNAGHGhighgp2_FD_192422 | JGI IMG/M metagenome (GOLD analysis project Ga0247611, IMG submission 192422) | Sheep rumen microbial communities from Palmerston North, Manawatu-Wanganui, New Zealand - 1770 DNA GHGhigh gp2 | ecosystem: Host-associated > Mammals > Digestive system > Stomach > Rumen...
CGGAAGGTAGCAGCCATATCAATCCCTATCTGTGTGCACATTTTTTTTGGAGTTGTTGATAATGAATTCTGAAATATTAGAAGAATTAGATAAAAAAGTGCAAGAATCGCTTGAAAATGACGAAATACCGATAGGAGCAGTTATTTTTGATAAAAATAACAATATTGTCGCTTCCGCGGCCAATAATCGTCAAAAAGAGGCAAATATTCTTGGCCATGCAGAAATAAATGCTATTTTGGCTGCTGAGAAGAAAATTAACGATTGGCGATTAAATGGTTATAGTATGATTGTTAATATGGAACCTTGTGATATGTGCACAACTATCATAAAAGAAGCTAGAATAGATCAAGTTTTTTACTTTTTAAATAATAAATCTGTTAATAACTTAGTACTTATTAACAAAAAAAGATTAGAAAATGAAGAATATTTAAAACTTGTTAATAAGTATGAGGTTATAATAAAAGAATATTTCAAGAATAAAAGGTGAAAACCTCTTTTTTTATGCTATAATATGACTTGGTAGGTGATTATTGTGTCATATAAGGTATTATATAGAAAATATAGGCCTGATAACTTTGATAGTGTTGTTGGACAAGAATATACAACAAATATGCTAAAAAACGCTATTATTAATGGAAAAACATCTCATGCTTATATATTTACAGGGCCAAGAGGAACAGGAAAGACTAGTACGGCAAAAATATTTGCTAAAGCATTAAATTGTGAACATAATAAATATGGAAATCCTTGTAATGAATGTGGATCTTGTCTATCTTTTAAGGAAAGTCCTGATATTATTGAGCTTGATGCAGCATCAAATAACAGTGTAGAGGATATAAGAGAGATTATTAACAATGTTAAGCTGGTTCCAACTAACTTAAAATACAAAATTTATATAATAGACGAAGTACATATGTTGTCTCCAGGCGCATTTAATGCGTTGTTATTAACTTTAGAAGAACCACCAAGTCATGTAGTGTTTATTTTAGCTACTACAGAGATTCAAAAGGTTCCAATTACAATTCTCTCCAGGTGTCAAAGGTTTGATTTTAAACCTGTTTCTTCAAATAATATAGTTGGAAGATTAAAGTATATATGTGGCGAAGAAAAGATTAATATAACAGATGATGCATTAGATGAAATAGCTTTAATTTCTGCTGGAGGAATGAGAGATGCTCTTGGTATTTTAGATCAATTATCTTCGGGAAATAATGAAATTACTGCTGATATAGTAACTTCAAATTTTGGTAGTGTATCAACAAGCAGAATAGATGAGATTATAGATAGTATATTCTTGGGAAATATTGATGAACTAGTAAGATTGTTAGATGATATTCAAGAAAGGGGAACAAATTATTCGGTATTTATTGAAAAATTAATAATTGAATTAAGGAAATATGCAATAAATATTAAGATCGGAGCGTCTAAATATGACTATAACTATGATGATATTTATAATATTATTGTCGATTTGAATGATTTGTTGGGAAAGTTAAATATAAATGTTAATCCTTTTGTTCTAATTGAAATTACTTTATTAAAGTATATTAAAAAGCAAAATAATTCACAGTTATCCACAAGCAATGAAGTAAATAATTATTTCCCGGGAAATAATTCAAATAATAAACAACCTGTTGAATTGGGAAATAATCAAATATCAATTCCTGAAAAAGTTTCTAAAAAAGCTGCTTCTACAAAGACTTTGAGAAATAAAACTAAAACTGCTAAAGAAGTAAGTATTGATGTTTCGATAAGAATAAATAATTGTTTTGTTGATGCGTCAAAGGATGAAAAAAATAAGGTTACTTCTAGTTGGATGGATTTTATGAATTATTTAATGGATAATGATCGTAATTTAGTATCATTGCTTGCTGATTCTCATATTTTAGCAGCTTCCGGGAAATATTCCTTATTACAAAGTAAGAATGAAAGTACAAATGATTTAATTAATATGGAAATTGATAAAATTGAAAAGTATTATAAGAGTTTTAGTGATATAGATATGCTTTTTGCAGCTGTTACTGATGATTTATGGAAAAAAGAGGTTGAAAAGTATAGAATTAATTTAAAAAATAAAATAAAATATAAATATATCGATGAAAAAGTTTTAAGTTCTGATATTGAAACTAGTGATAATGATATTGATGTCGATGAAATTGAAAAGGTTGCTAGTGAAATTTTTGATTCGTATGAAATAGAATAAGAAAGAAGGTTTTTAATATGAATATGCAAGCTTTAATGCAACAAGCTCAAAAAATGCAAAAGGAAATAACAAAAAAGAAGGAAGAAATTGACAAAAAAAAGTTTATTGGTAACTCTGAATTAGTTGAAGCAGTTGTTACAGGTGATAGAAAACTAGTTAGTGTTGAGATAAAAAATAAGGATTCAATTACTGTTGATGATTTAGAAGTCTTACAAGATATGATGGTAATAGCTGTTAATGATGCACTAGGTAAGGCTGAAGAGGAAATTAGTAGTGTACTTGGAGCTTATGGTGGTCAATTTGGTGGATTATTATAATGATTTATCCAACTTGTTTGTCAAATTTAATTAATTGTTATAAAAAACTACCTGGAGTTGGTGAGAAAAGTGCTGAAAGATATTCTCTTTCAGTTCTTGGTATGTCTGATGAAGATGTTAATAATTTTGCAGCAGCTTTGCTTGAATCTAAAAAAAATCTTCATCAATGCCCTGTTTGTGGACATATTACTGATAGTGAAATGTGTTCTATATGTTCAGATGAAGGACGAAATAAGAATATTATTTGTGTTTTAGAGGATTATAAAAGTGTTTTTGCATTTGAAAAAGCAGGAAATTATGATGGAGTTTATCATGTTTTAAATGGTTTAATCTCTCCAATTGATGATATAAATCCGGAAGATATAAATATTGCTTCGTTATTACAAAGAGTAGAAAAACTCAAGAATCCTGAAGTAATAATTGCTTTAAAATCAACTGTTGAAGGTGATACTACAACTCTATACTTGCAAAAGAAATTAGAAAAGATGAATGTTAGTATTTCTAGATTGTCTTATGGTATTCCGATGGGAGCAGAGATTGATTTCCTAGATGAAATTACCTTAGATAGAGCTTTAAATGATAGAAAGAAAATATCAAAATAATAGAAGGTGATATTTTTGTTTGAAAATAGTATTTTTAAAGATTTAGTAAAAAGATATCATGAGAATAAACTCTCTCATGCTTTTTTGCTTGAAACTAATGATTTTAATAAATGCTATTCTGATCTTTTGAAGTTTGTCAAAACAATAAATTGTGAAAAAGAATATAAAGATGATTGCGATGATAAATCTTGTAATTTATGTGAATTAATTGATAATAATTCACTTCCTAGTTTTATTAAAATTGAGCCAGATGGGACACAGATAAAAAAGATTCAAATTCAAGAAATAATTGATAGGTTTCAATCAATGCCTATTTTTTCTAAATATAATATATACGTAGTAAATGAATGTGAAAAAATGAATACTTCTAGTGCTAATTCATTATTGAAGTTTTTAGAAGAACCAGAAGATAATATATTGGGATTTTTTATAACTTCTAATAAGATGAATGTTATTTCTACTATTAGAAGCAGGTGTCAAGAGTATAGTCTTTATTATGATATTGATGTAGATAATATGTTATATGGAGATTTAATATCTAATTATTTAAATAATATATACAGGAATAATGAGGGAATCTTATATAATAAAGTTGAAGCTATTAATTATTTTAAGGAAAGGTCAGAATGGCTTGAATTTTTTAAGGAAATGATATTGGTATTCTCTTTATATATCAAAGGAAAGCATAATAATTATAATATAAACTTATTTAATGATCTTCCTTTAGAAAAGATTATTATAGTTGTTGATTTAATTGAAACTATTTTGAAATATATTCAAAGTAATGGTAACATAGAGTTAATTTTGGATAAATTTGTTCTAGAAATGAGGAATATTTGTGAATAATATTTATGGTATTGTATTAAAAGAAGAGGGAAAAGTTTATTATTTTAATGGCAAAGATATGGAAATTGAGTCTGGTAAATATGTAGTAGTAAATACTGATAAGGGTATTCAATTAGGTAAAGTTATTAGACGTATAGATGAAAATAAGTTAAAAATGGATATTAATGACTTAAAAAGTATAGAAAGAATAGCTTCGGATGAAGATTATGATACGTATTTAAAAAACTTATCTTTGGCAGATAAAGCATTAAAAAAATCAAGAGAAATAGTACAAGAATTAGGTATTGAAATGAATATTATAGATGTTTCTTATACTTTAGATAAAAAGCAATTGCTATTTAATTTTGTTGCTGATGAAAGAGTTGATTTTAGAGAATTAGCAAAAAAATTGGCTAGTATTTATAAAACTAGAATTGAATTAAGACAAATAGGGGCTAGAGATAAAGCAAGAATGGTTTGTGGAATAGGTCAATGTGGAAGAACTTTATGTTGTTCAACCTTTTTAAGCCATATTGATTCTGTGACTATGAATATGGCTAAGAATCAAAATATTGCTTTGAATCCATCTAAAATTAATGGATTATGTGGAAGACTATTATGTTGTTTAACATATGAAGATGAAGAATATACTAGATGTCAATTTGGTATGCCTTCTGTTGGTCAAACTATTAAAAGTGAATATGGTATGGGAAAAGTTGTATCGGTTGATGTTTTAAAAAGAAGGTATAAAATTGATGTAGATGGTGTTATTAGAGAGATTGTGTTAGATAATGACGATAGTAAAAAATGATTTATATGATTATTATGGCTTTTCTATTTATCAAGATGAAGATAATTTTAAGTTTTCGTTAGATTCTATTTTATTAGCTGAATTTGTTGATATAGATAAAAAGAGTAATAATATTGTTGATTTGTGTACAGGTAATGCTCCTGTACCTTTAATTCTGTCTACAAAAACTGAAAAAAAAATATATGGTGTTGAATTACAAAAATCTATAGCTGATTTGGCTAAGATGAGTATTAAAGAAAATAAATTAGATAATAGGATAGAAATTATTAATGATAATATCAAAAATATAAGTGATTATTTTGATGCAGAAAGCGTTGATATAGTTACTTGTAATCCGCCTTATTTTAAGGTTAATAATGATTTATCATTAATAAATGAAAATAAAATAAAAGCTATTGCAAGGCATGAATTAGAGATGAACTTAGAAGATGTTATGATTTCAGCTAGGTATTTATTAAAGAATAAAGCACCATTATATATTGTACATAGGTGCGATCGATTAGAAGAATTAATTGTTTATTTAAATAAATATAGATTTGGAATTAAAAAGATTCAGTTTATTTATTCAAATGTTAGAAAAGAAGCAATTATGGTATTAATAAAAGCTATTAAAAATGGTAATTGTGGAAGTTTAAAAGTCAGTCCACCGATGGACATTTCTAATATGGGATCTTTTAAGGGAATATTCAATGAGGTGAAATAATGAAAATAATTGTTGGATTAGGTAATCCAGGTAGTTCATATGACGATACTAGACATAATGTTGGTTTTATTGTTCTTGATAATTATTTAGGTGACGTAAAGTGGAAAAAGAAGTTTAATGCTGAATACTATGAGGAAATAATTAATGGGGAAAAGGTTTTATTTGTCAAACCTTTAACGTATATGAATTTGTCTGGTGATGCAGTTGTTCAATTTGTTAATTATTATGACATAGACTTATCAGACATTTTAGTTGTTCATGATGATTTGGATTTGAAGTTTGGTACATATAAATTAAAAACTAATAGTAGTGATGGTGGACATAATGGGATTAAATCTATTATTAATAGATTGAATTCTAAAGATTTTGCTAGGTTGAAGATAGGAATATCACATGATAGAAGTATTGATACTAAAGATTATGTTTTAGGTAATTTTTCTAAAGCAGATAAAGAATTATTAAAAAAAGAACAAGATACATATAATAAAATCATTAATTGTTTTGTTAAGAATGGTATAGATAGGACAATGAACATTTATAATACTAAGAAGTAAGGGGATATAATGAATTTTTTAAAAGAATATTTTAAATATGAAAATGGTTTAACAGTAACTGGGTTAACAAAAGAACTAAATATTTTTTATGTTATTAATAAGTTTTATGAAACTGATAAGAATATTTTGCTTTTAACTAATACTTTGTATGAAGCAAATACTTATTATGATCAAATTAAGACATACATAGATGAAGTATGTCTATTTCCAATGGATGACTTTTTAACTAGTGTTGCTGTTGCTATATCTCCTGATTTAAAGAATAAAAGACTTGAAACTTTAAATGTTATTAATGAAGGTAAAAAATGTATAATAGTTACTAATTTAATGGGATTTTTAAGGTATTTGCCTGATAAAAAGAACAATTCGGATTTATGTTTTAAAATATCTAATCAAAAGCAAATTAGTAGAGATGATATTATTAGTATATTAAATAAATATGGTTATAATAGAGAAAGCTTAGTTACTACTACTGGAGAATATGCTGTTAGAGGTTTTATTATTGATGTTTTTTTAATCGATGAAGAACATCCTATAAGAATTGAATTCTTTGGAGATGAAATTGATTCTATTAGGTATTTTGATGAGAATAGTCAATTATCTACACAAGTTATCTCCGAAATAGAATTGAAGCCATATATTGAAGTAATAGGAGATAAAAAGAGTTCTATATATGATTATTTAAATGATCCTTTATTAGTCATTATAAATAAGGATCAAGTAGATGTTTCTTATGAAAAATTATTAAATGATATTAGTGAGTATAATAGTAGTAATAATTCTAATGAGAAATATATGTATGAGTTAGAAGATATAAAATATAATTATGTTATATATTTGAATACAATTAATGATAATAATTATGGTAAACAATTAAAATTTAAATCTCAAGAAGTTGATAATTTTAATAGTGATTTTGAATTACTTGGTAAGTATTGTAATAAAAGAATAATAGAAGGTAAAACTATTATTATTTGTTTAAATAATGAAAAACAATTAAAAAGTTTAAGTCCTTTTTTACCAAGTTATCATGTAGTAAAAAAGGATAATTTAATAGATAAAGAAATTAATATTGTATATAAAAAGATTAATAGAGGTTTTGTCTTTGATAAATATGTAGTAATTGGTGCTAATGATATAGAAAAGACTAAGAATGCTGTTATTAACTATAAAAATTCATATAAAGTTGGGAAAAAATTAAAAGATTTTAGTCAACTTAATATAGGTGATTTTGTTGTTCATACTCAACATGGTATAGGAATATATAATGGTGTTATTACTTTATCAAAAAATGGCTTAAAAAAGGATTATTTACAAATTAATTATGCAGGTAATGATAAAGTATATATTCCTGTTGAAAAAATATCTACAATATTAAAGTATTCTGGTAAAGAAGGAGCAGCTCCTAAATTAGATAGATTAAATAGTACTAGTTGGATTAAGAAAAAAAGAGAACTTAGAAATAGAATTAAGGATATTAGTGGTGAATTAATAAAACTATATGCAGCTCGAAGTAATATTAAAGGAACTCCTTTTAGGGATTATGCAGAAGAAGCTGTTTTTGGTTCGGAATTTATTTATGATGAAACAGCTGATCAATTGAAAGCAATTGAAGATATTAATAAAGATTTAGAATCATCTGTTCCAATGGATAGGTTATTGTGTGGAGATGTTGGATTTGGTAAAACTGAGGTTGCTTTTAGAGCAATGTTTAAGACTATTGTTAATAATAAACAAGTGTTTTATTTATGTCCTACTACAATTTTATCTAAACAACAATATGAGAATGCATTAGAGAGGTTTAAGAATTATCCAATTGAAATAGCTTTACTAAATAGGTTTACTTCTAGTAAAGAGACAAAAAGAATATTAGAAGGTCTAGAAAAGGGAACTATTGATTTGGTTTTTGGTACTCATAGATTGTTATCAAATGATGTAAAATTTGGTAAATTAGGATTGCTTATTGTTGATGAAGAACAAAGATTTGGTGTTTCTCATAAAGAAAAGATAAAGCAGTATAAAAATGATGTTAATGTTTTAACATTAAGTGCTACGCCAATACCTAGAACACTAAAAATGGCTTTGTCAGGTCTTAGAGATTTATCAATAATTGATACACCACCTACTAATAGATACCCTGTTCAAACTTATGTGATACAAGAAAATGATTTAATTATAAAAGATGCTATATATAAAGAATTATCTAGGAATGGTCAAATATTTATTCTTTATAATAAAGTTGCATCCATAGAATCTAAAATGTCTCAAATCCATAAGTTAGTGCCAGAAGCTAGAATAACTTATGCTCATGGTCAGATGAGTAAGCAAGAATTAGAAAGAGTTATGGAATCTTTCGTAAATCAGGAATTTGATATTTTACTTTGTACAACTATTATAGAAACAGGTATTGATATAAGTAATGTTAATACTTTAATAATATATGATGCTGATAATTTTGGATTATCTCAGTTATATCAAATAAGAGGAAGAGTTGGGCGTAGTAATAGAATTGCTTATGCATATTTAATGTATGATAAATCAAAGATGTTAAATGAGATTGCGGTAAAAAGGTTACAAGCAATAAAAGAGTTTACTGAGCTTGGTAGTGGATATCGTATTGCAATGAGAGATTTAAGTATAAGAGGAGCTGGGGATTTACTTGGCTCAGAACAAGCCGGATTTGTAGATACAGTTGGAATAGAAATGTATATGCAAATGATAGATGAAGAAATGAGAAGAATGAAGGGTGAAGAAATTCCTGAGGAAGAGGAAGAATCTACTAAGTCATTAGTAGAGGTTGAAACTCATATTAGTGATTCTTATGTTTCTGATGAAGATATTAAAATAGAAATACATAAAAAAATAAATGAGATAGATGGATATTTGAAGTTACAAGAAGTAAAAAGTGAGCTAGAAGATAGATTTGGTAAAATAAGTGAAGAAATAGAGATTTATATGTATGAAGAGTGGTTTGAAAAGCAAGCTTTAGAACTAGGAATAGATACTGTTAGACAATCAGATAGAGAAATAGAAGTTGAATTACCAGAAAAGGTATCTAATAATATTAATGGAGAAGACTTTTTTATTACTGCTTATAGAATTAATCCGAGATTTAGATTAAAATATGTAAGTAATAAAGTAATCATTGCTTTAACTTTATTAAATCAAAAGAAACACTTTTTATACTATTTGATTCCTTTATTAGAGGAAGTAAAAAAGGAAATTGAAGGTAAGGAATGATAATATGAAAAAGATTAATTGTATTTTTTTAACCATGTTTTTTATTATATGTTTATGTACTGGTTGTGGTAGTAAAAAAGAAGATGTGGAAGTAAAAAATATAGAGGAAAAAGAAGAGGTAGTAGAAAAGGATATTTCTAAAAAATTAACATTTATTTGTGATAATAATAAAATAAAAGTTGAAACTCCTAATAGTTGGAGTGAGTATAAAGAAGAAAAAATGAATGATGATGCTTGTTTAGAATTAATAGGAGCAGATGAAATTAAATATTTAATTGTTATTAGTGAGGAAAAGAGCTCTTTTAGCAGTTTTAATTATTGGTTTGATACAGTTTATAGCAATGTTAAAGAGAGTTATCAATTGGATGATAGTAAGATAAGAAGATCAGATGAAGGTGGTCTAAATACTAGATTTATTGAAAACGAACTAGAAATGAATGGTGAAAAGGTTTATCTCCAATTATATTTTATTGAAACTAACAATTATTATAATCAGTTATTAATGTGGACTGAATTAGATAATAAAACATTGTATAATTCTGAATTTAGAGATATAGCTTATTCTTTAAAAGAAATAAAATAATCAATCATAATAATGGTTGATTTTTTCATAAATATAATAATTTTTAATATACATTTTATGATATACTTGTTATGGAGAATGGTGGTAGTTATGAGAAGGTTAGAAAAAATATCTTTTGAACAATTTAAGAAAGATATAAAAGATGATATAAAATTATATGAAGAGTATAAAGTTCCGTCTAGAAAGACAAAATATAGTGCAGGATATGATTTTTTTGCAATAGAGAGTTTTAGTATAAAACCAGGGGAGATAAAAAAGGTACCTACAGGAATTAAAGCTATGTATCCTAAAGATGAAACTTTTATGCTCTTTGTTAGAAGTAGTATGGGATTTAAATGGAATGTTCGTTTATGTAATCAAGTTGGAATTATAGATAGTGATTTCTATAATAATGTTGATAATGAAGGGCATATGTGGTTTGCTCTACAAAATGAAGGCAATAAAGAATTTAAAGTAAAAAAAGGTGAAGCGTTTGGACAAGGAGTATTTTTAAGGTATTATACAGTAGATGATGAAGATGAAGTTCAAGAAGAGAGAAATGGCTGGACTGGTAAGCCAGATAGTGAGAAATAAGTAGAATAGCTTAAATATTTCGTATGAATCAATTTTTTGTTGATTTTCGTATGTTTATTATATAAAATAGAGTTTGTTGAGGTGGTTATGGTATGAGTAAAGAAAATAATACTGAGAGAACAATATTATCTCATCCTTTTGTTGGATATACTATTGGAGATATTATTGAAATTGATAATAATTTAAAAGAAATTGATACAACGTATTTTTCTGTAGAAGATAAAGATTTTATTTCGTATATTGAGTTTTTAGCGAATCTTATTGAATATTACAAAGATGTAACTGATCATTTAAGTTCAATTCGTTTTGGAGATAAAGAATATCTTGATTTATATACTTACACAGAAAGATTTATTAGTGAATTTGATAAGTATATAATATCTTTGTTAAGAAGTTATAAAAGACCAAATGAGGAAGATGTTTTAATATATTTTAAAATTTTTCCATCTGAATTTAGTGTTAAATGTGTAAGAGATATTATCTCTCTTTATGTAAAAAACATGGGCTTGAGAGCAGTTGAAGGAAGCAAAACTGAACTAACTCGTGCTTTTGATGATGAGACTTATAATTCAAGTGAACGTGGATTTAAGTTAGAGAAATTAGCTTCTGATTTTAGAAATTCTTTTGGAACAGGAGAAGCTTTTACTTTAGGAGAAAAAGGTGAAAATCAATAGATTGATTTTTACTTTTTTTTATTATATATTTTTTTTGGTGATAATATGTTTACAGATACGCATTGTCATATATTTGATGAATATTATGATAATATAGATGAAATAAAAGAATTAATGGATAACAGTAATGTTTATAGAGTTATAAATAATGGTACGGAAAAAAAATCTAATCAAGAAATATTAAAGAAAATACAAAAATATGAATGGATGTATGGAGCAATAGGTATACATCCAGAGGAAGTAAATAATTATTCAGAAGATGATTTAGTAGAAATAGAAAATAATATTAATAATAAAAAAGTTGTTGCGATAGGAGAAATAGGTTTAGATTATCATTATGATAAAGAAAGTAAGGATAAACAAATAGAATTGTTTGAAAAGCAATTAAAATTAGCTGAAAAGTATAATAAACCTGTAATTATACATAGTAGAGAAGCAACTTTAGATACTATAGAGTGTATTAAGAAATATGATGTTAAGGGTGTTATTCATTGTTTTAATGGAAGTTATGAAACTGCTTGTATTTATATAAAACTAGGATTTTTAATAGGAATTAATGGAGTAATAACTTTTAAAAATTGTAATTTAATTGAAACTTTAAAAAAAATAGGATTAGATAATGTAGTATTAGAGACTGATAGTCCTTATTTAACTCCTGTTCCTTATAGAGGACATAAAAATAATCCTTCGCATATACTTGATATAGTTAGTTTTATTGCTAGTAAAATGGATATTTCAGACTCGGAAATTTCAATTATTACTGAGGATAATATTAAAAGGGTTTTTGACATTTAAAATCTATAATGATATTATAAATAGTAATTTTAGAGGTGTTTTGGAATGAAAATTAAATTAAGACCATTTATTAAAAGAGGTCTTGAAGTATTTATAATGATGGTGTTTGTATTCTTTTTAACAAATACAAATGAATTTGATAAATCAGTTTTTGATTTTGGTAAACTTAATAAAGAGGTTGGTTTTGTTGCTTATGCTGTGAAAAATGAAGAAAGCAAACCTAAGCCTGTGGAGAAGAATGTGGTTATTAAGAAAAAGGAACCAGTTACTCCAAAATCATATGAAACAAATAATGGTGTTGCTGTATCAAATAATGGAGAATTGAGTGGATCTTTAACAGGATATGCAGCTGATTGTCCTGCGTGTAGTGGTAGACTAGCCTGTACGAATTATAATGTATATAAAAATGAAGTAGTAACTTATTCAGATGCAACTTATGGAAATGTAAGAATAGTAGCTTCTTCAAGAAGTATTCCATGTGGCTCAATTGTGGCTATAAATAGTTCTTTAACTAGCCAACCAATGTTAGCGATAGTTCTTGATAGAGGTGTTTCAGGGAATAACTTGGATTTATTAGTTGCTACAGAAGCTGAAGCGATTAAAAATATTGGTAGAAAGAAAGTTACTTTTAGTATATTAAGAAGTGGTTGGTAAAATGGGAGATTTTAAACATAAGAAGAAATTTGGACAAAATTTTTTGAATAATAAAAAGGTATTAATAGATATAATTGATAGTATTGATGTTCAAGAAGATGATTTAGTAATTGAAATTGGTCCTGGTCAAGGAGCGTTAACTAAGTATTTGAAATTATATAATTGTAATCTGATTTGTTATGAAATTGATGTTGAATTAAAAAGGTATTTAAATTCTTTTGAGGATGATAAGACAAGAATAATTTATAAGAATTTTCTTAATTCTGATATTCAAGATGATATTAAAGATATTAAATATAACAAATTATATATTATAGCCAATTTACCATATTATATAACTACTCCAATTATAGAAAAGATTATAAAAGATAAAATTGATGTACAAGAAATGACTCTTATGGTTCAAAAAGAAGTTGCTAATAGATTCTCTGCTAGTCCTGGTAATAAGGAATATGGATCTATTACAGTTTATTTAAGTGCATATTTTGATGTTAGTTTATTATTTGATGTTAATAGAAATAATTTTACTCCTGTTCCAAATGTAGATAGTTCTATTATTAAATTTGTAAAAAATAATAAGTATTTAAGTATAAATAATATGGATGTATTTAATAAGTTATTAAAAGATTCATTTTTTATGAAAAGAAAAAATATAAAAAATAATTTACATAATTATGATATAAAGTTAATAGAAAGAGTTTTATCAAAGTATGATTTATCATTAAGTGATAGAGCTGAAAATATGCCATTAGATGCTTTTATTGATATAGCAAATGAGATATCTTAAAAAATTTATTGCTTTTATTATTATTTTGTTCTAAAATTATATTAGTTGATAAACTTGAAGGGAGTGTTATTATGAAAATTACAAAAGTTGTACTTCGTAATAAAGAAAAAGAAGATTCACGTATGAAAGCTATTGCAACAGTTACGTTAGATGAGGCTTTTGTTATTACAGGTATTAGACTAATTCAAGGTGATGATAAGATGTTTATCGCAATGCCTAGCAGAAAGATTAGTGATGGAGTATATGATGATATTGCTCATCCTGTAAATCAAGAAACACGTAAGATGTTTGAAGATGCAATCTTCGGTGCTTATGAAGAAATGAAAAAAACTGGTGAAGAATTAGTTAAAATAGAATTATAATTGAACTCAAGAAAAACTTGAGTTTTTTTTTGTAAAAAAATGTTAAATATATAATATATATAAAATATATCATATTTAGTGTGTTATAATTGTTGTGATAATGAGTGTGATGTGTTTTGAGGAAGAAAAAAAAGAATTCTAATAAATATAAATATTTTATTCCTATTTTTTCTTCTATTATTCTAATTATTGCTCTTATTGGAACGGTTATAAATGATTGGATACAAGTTATTAGAAATAGAGAAGAAATAAAGGAAGTAAATCTTCAGTATCAGAAGCTTTTGGATGAGGAGGCATCCCTAAATGTGGAAGTCTCTAAGTTACAAGACCCGGATTATATTGCTAGATATGCTAGAGAGAAATATATGTATTCAAAGCCAGGGGAAATAATATTAAGAATGGTTGAACCAAGAGAAAATAGTAAAGATGATACTGTAGAGGATACTAATTAATAAATAATAATATGTGAAGAGGTATTGATATGAAGGATGG
>Ga0247611_10007104_pt1 | contig 14171 bp, 22 predicted proteins | sample 177DNAGHGhighgp2_FD_192422 | JGI IMG/M metagenome (GOLD analysis project Ga0247611, IMG submission 192422) | Sheep rumen microbial communities from Palmerston North, Manawatu-Wanganui, New Zealand - 1770 DNA GHGhigh gp2 | ecosystem: Host-associated > Mammals > Digestive system > Stomach > Rumen...
CACATTACACTCACAATACTTGTATCGCATACTTGCCGTAAGACTAAGCATAATTACGAATTGGCATTAAACGTTGGACAATGGTTATCAGGTCACTGGGGGTTATCTCGCGGACTGTCAATCTCAGACCTTTAGGGAAACTCAGCATCACCTCTTTTATATAACCTTCTGTTGATGGCTTAGGCTGTGTCGGATTATTTGACTCGGGAATCTCTGTGATAACAAGATCACCACACTGGATCTGCTCTTCATAAGACTCCACCTCAAACTTCTCCTGCTTCAATGCCTCTACCATCTCATAATAGTCCAACATATTTTCACGGCAGAAATCTGCCACCCTCACTTTCTTGTGACTCTTCTGCAAGTCACGAAATTGCTTCACATAATCTTTAATTTCCATATTGCGCTTAACTTTAATAAATAAAATCTTGCGCAAAATTAGAAAAATATTCTATCTCAACCAAATTAGGCCAGACCCAAGGTTCGGACGCTTACCCTCCACATCGCGCAGACGGAGCTCCTCTTCATACTCCAGAACCAAATTCTGAAGCCTGACATTCTCCATTGCAAGATGGGTGAACCGGATGTCCCTATTATCTCTTTCTATCATACTGCAAAGTTACTAAAAATCAATGACTTATGCAAATAACCCAAGTTAATAAATATTAATATAACCACTTGATAATCAGAGACTTAATATACTCTTTGTATTATTCGAAAGACATGTTGAGTTCTGTTGCTCTCTCACGCATTTGACGTTCCAAATCTGCATTTCTGCGAGAAACCTCCTCACGCATCCCGGAAACGGCCTCCCTGATCTCGTCAAGACGGGCTTGATATCCTGCATACCACTCCCTCCACTCATCAGGAGTGATCTCGTCACGTTCCAAACGGCCTCTCATCTCAGCCATCTTTCCACGCATGGACTTAAGTTCAGCCATCAGACCTTCGCCATCTTCAAGAGTATAAGTCTTACACATAACATTTATATTGCTATCTTTGTCTGGATAGCAGTGGACAGCAAAAGAATCAGAGTCTCACGACTTATCTCATGGCTCTTCTGCACCTTCGTAAACTCGGGCTTCAAGAATTTACCATTGTCAAACCACTTCTGATACAATACATATCCATTGAGGTCATAGTGCAGAATCTTCACCTTCCTGTAATCCTTCGAGTAGAATATGAACGCCTCGTCATAGCACTTAGGATTATGCCCCATCACCTCTCGCACTATACCTGCCAGACCTTCGCGACCGTTGCGCATATCTGTAGGATTACTGCTAATGTAATATTTCGTTCTCGATGTGAAGTTAATCATGGCTAAGACAGTTTGCGAAGCAGTTCTGACACTGCATACAGGTTATTACTCTTGATTTCAATACTGTCACCATCAGGACTCTGCAACTGCAGCACCTTCACCTCCCAGGTCGTCTGCTTCGGAGTTTCCTCCTCCAAAGAGAGGGAAATGAAAGACTGTTGCTCTACCGGCTTACTTGCAGAATAGGTCTTCTTGAACTCCATAAGCCAGTTGTAGTCCACTGCCTCATCCTTGCAATACTTACGCAGGCTCCTGCCATTACGTAACCCACCATATGAACGTAATCCCGATTTTACGGGCAGTTCCGCTAACATGATTTTTTGAAAAAATTATCTGATTGCGCTTTGCGCCACTTGATAGTATCAAGCAGCCTTCTTTTCCTGTTTCTTGCCAGGAGTATAATAACATGGGATCATTGACATGTAGTCATCATCGCCATTCATCATACGGGTCAGTATGTCCTCAACATACTCACCAAAATCAATATCGTTCATCTTGCAGCTCTCATACAGAGAGTACATGAAGGCAATATTGGTCGCAGCGTCATGGCTGCCAGAGTTCAGCCAATTGCGTCTACCCATAGCAATGTGACGAAAAACGGATTCGACCGCATTGTTATGCATTTCTATTCTGCCATCATGAAGGAATTTCTTGAAAGCTTCCTCGTCATCGAGTATGTAATTTACCGCTCGCATGACCAATGCCCCATATTTGTCTTTTTCTGCTCTAATCTTCTTCAGCAGGCTCATTATCTTGCCCACTATCGAGGTGCTGTATCTCAGCCGGAACCGGTGTCGTTGCTCCGGAGTTTGGTTTCTTGATTTTGACTCCCGTTCAATCAGGAACAGTGCATTGATAAGCTGTATCAGTACCAGTACGCGATGGTCAGAGACAAACGCGTCTACCAGATAGTGACGTGCATGCTGCCAGCAAGCCTGGCGCTGCAGGAAGTACTCCTCCAGGTCCTTCTCCAATGCGACATACAACGGAGCCCGGTCTGCAGTGAAACATTCTATTAAAGAGTCACGGAATATCTTCTCCTCAGGTATCTCATGGCTGCGGCTACCTTCCTTATAGAGCATCACCACCAGTTTCTTCTCAAGAGACAGGGCTGCATGGATATACTCCGTATTGTACTTGAAATTATCCTCTTTGCTCTTGCGGCTACGTACCAGTATGCGGGTCTCGTCGTTCTGTACAAATCCGCAGTTCCTTATTACCTCCAGCATCAGTTCTTCCAACCGCACTCTGAGGTAGTCCATGATCTGATGGATGTATTTGTTCAGAGTTGACTGGGGAAAGTGGCACTTCATTCTCTCAAGCATCCTAATGACATTCTCCTCGCTCAGGTTGTAGGCAAACTTAGACTCGAAATAGAAACGGCAGAAGCTGGGCATAAGCGGATTATTCTCCACGATGGTCTGCGGCTTCTTGCTGTTCATCGGATCCTGCCCCTTCACGTTGAAGCGACCTATCTTGTACACCTTAGTATACACCTTTGCGGGCCTGTAATAAAAGAGCTGTATCGTCCACTCATCCTTCTTGCCCTTGCGGACTATTGCCTTGGCTCCATCCGGCAGATTGGAAGTATCCACGCCAAACGACTTCAGCACTTCTGCCGAGAATGTATAACGGCCATGGGGCTTCTTGTCCTTCTTGTCTTTCTTCTTTGGTGTCGGGAGCTTTACCTTAGATGCCTCATCCGTCTTCCCAGAGTCATCCTGACCTTGGCCACTGGCGGTGTCATTTTTACCTGACAGTTCATTGTCAGCATCCTGGGATATGGCCTGAAGGATAGCCTCGAAACCCTGCTCCTTCACAGTCTCGTCATCTATGTCAAGCTGGCTGTTCAGGAATCGCATCCTGTCACTGTTGTGATTAAACAGGCGGTTCTGGATAACCCGCACAATGGACATCATATCAATCTCGTTGGCCTTGGCCTTATCCGCCATCTCCTGCACCTCGTTAAACTTCGCAAGTTCCTCCTTATGAGTCTCTTCATTCTTGACGGCAGCATCCTCTAATTCTTTCACTTTGACCTCAGCTAAGATACGAAGCCTACGCTCCTCATCGCATTTCGCTGTTACATTGGCTATCCTCTCGTCCTTTTCTTTCCTGAGATTAGCCATCTCTGCCAGATGTTCTTCAAGAGATATATAACCCACACGGGCATCCTTGGTCCACTCCTCTTTGTCTTGCTCCATGGACTTGACAAGGGCATCCCTTTCGGCCAAGAGGTTCCTTAGCCGTACATTCTCTGCCTGGAGGTTCCTTATGTTGATGTCCTTTATGTCCATATCTGCTTCCTTAATTCTCTACAAAGGTACTCATTTTCAACGAATTACACAACTTTTCAGAGTTAATAAAAGTTATATAAACAACTGATTATCAGGGAGTTATGTTAAATTACCCTATCCTTTGTTTTCGCTTCAAGATTCGCGATTTTCTCCTCTGCCGCCATCCGCAATTTCCTTTCTTTTTCTATTTCCTTACGGATTTCCATCTCATATCTGTCAACGTCAGACAGGATTTCCATGATTTCCTTCTTGCGTTCCATCAGTTCATGAGCAGCAGATACCCACTGCTCATGGCTGATAGCACCGTTTTTTATATCCTGGTCTACCTGACGGGCACGCTGTCTCAGCAATTCAATCTCCTCGCCAAGTCTCTCCATGTCCTCATGGGTATACTCATGCTTCTTTTTCATCTTCGTCATTTATGGTGATACGGGTCTGGACCGATGTCGAAAGCAGCAGTATCAGAAGCTCACGACTGATCTTATGACATCTACGGGCTTCGCTGAAATAAGGACTCAGGAAACGACCGTCGTCAAACCACTTCGCGTATATCACGAATCCGTTTATGTCATAATGCAGGATCTTTACCTTCTTCAGGTCCTTCGAATAGAATATGAAAGCATCACCATAAGTATATGGATCACGCTGCATCTTCTCACGGACAACCCCTGCCAGTCCCTCGCGGCCCTTTCTCATGTCTGTAGGTGTCGAACTCAGATAATAAGTAATATTGCTCTTGAAGTTTAGCATGGCGAGGAAAGACTTTGAAGCAGGTTTGTCACGGCTGCCAGATTATTACTGTTGATGTCAATGAAGCCACCGTCGGGACTCTCCAGCCGGAGGTGAGATACCTGCCAGACGGACTTGGGTTGACTCTTCTCCTCTTCGATGACCAGAGGAATGAAAGACTGAGGGGCTGGTTCCGATTCCTGGACTGGCTTTGTCTCATTGGGATATGTCCTCTTGTATTCCTGCAGCCATTTGTAGTCGATGCCTTCATCCTGGCAGTACTTGCGGAGGCTGCGCCCGTTTCGATGCTGGTTGAAGCCCTGCATCACTTTCTCGAAATATTCCTTTGTCTCCATAACTGTAATAGTTTAAACGGAGGCAAAGGTACCTCTTTATATTGATATTACCTTACGCTCATATGGTGGGTTACTGCCATTACGGTTCTGATTGTAGTCCTGCATGATCTTTTCGAAATATTCTCTTGACTCCATAATTTTGAAAAATTAAACGGAGGCAAAAGTACATATTATATTTTGAATGACCTTACGCTAAAATGGTCGTTTACCAATCTAATATTTAAAATGTCAGTGTCTAACCGTTTCTTCAGTACGCTTTGCACCTTCAGGTCAAAGAAAGGTATATCATCTTAACTTTTCTTGCTCATCGTTATAAAAACGCTTCGATAGTCGAAGAATACGTCGAAATTGGCTGTTTACCGTCAAAATTGGCTGTTTACGTTCTAACTGGCAGTATCGAACTGCATCGCTATGCGACCACCTGTGCAGTCAGAAGCCTTTCAACTTAACTTTTTATAAAATATTGGTTTTCTCAATATCCTTGAAATACTTATAGGTATCAACCTTCAGTTCACCACAGGCTGCCTCATCAGCAACAATGATAGCATGTGGGTGCATCTGGAGACAACTGATGGTCCACATGTGGTTAACAGCCTCCTCAACACCATGCTGCAAGGCACGAGCCTTATTATGTCCATTAACCATGATCATCACTTGCTTGGCATCCATCACAGTTCCGACACCAACAGTAAGTGCGGTCTTGGGTACCTGATTCACATCATTGTCAAAAAAACGGCAGTTTGCGATAATGGTATCAGTGGTGAGGGTTTTCTGACGGGTACGGCTGGTCAGGCTGGAGCCTGGCTCGTTGAAGGCTATATGTCCATCTGGACCAATACCACCCATAAACAGGTCAATACCACCTGCTGCCTCAATTGCCTTCTCGTAGTTCTCACATTCTGCCTTCAGATCCTTGGCATTGCCATTGAGGATATGTACATTCTCCTTCTTAATGTCTATGTGACTGAAGAAGTTGTTCCACATAAAGGAGTGGTAACTCTCAGGATGGTCTTCAGGCAGGTTCACGTACTCGTCCATATTGAACGTAATGACATTCTGGAACGACACCTTACCTGCCTTGTTCAGGGCAATCAGTTCCCTGTACATTCCCAATGGGGAACTTCCTGTAGGGCATCCCAACTTGAATGGTTTATCTGCCGTAGGGTTTGCTTCGTTAATACACTTGGCCACATAGTTTGCAGCCCACTTCGACATTTTCTCGTAGTCGGGTTCAATAATTAATCTCATACTTTTTTTGTTATTAAATGTTTGTTTTATCCAGCGGACCTGCCACTAAAAAGCAAAAACAGGGGGTTTCCACTGGTAATTTGGGGTCATTTATCTTTTGTGTGAGTCCAACATCAAGTGTTTTTCATTGACTAATATGCCATAATCTGCTGTTTCCTTGATGCAGTCTTCACAAAGAGTTGTCAGGTAAGTGTTTTCTTCATCGCCTTCTTTTGTGACATGAACAGCCCGTAATACCTGCTCATCATATACCCCAAGGCAGAACTTGTTCCAGCATTTTACTTTTTCAAGCATTCTGTCTTCCCACTTTTTCAAATCATCATGGGATGCGACATGCTGTATTTTGATTTTAACGTAAGACACCGTCTATTGGAGTTTCTATTTTACATTGTTCCTATCTCTCCCCAATCCTTGTATAAACAAATCCGAGTTCCTCCAGTTCCTGACGGTCGTAGATGTTTCTGCCATCGACCACAACATTACCTGTCATTACCTTCTGAATAACATTCCAACTGGGCATACGGAACTGGCGCCACTCTGTCATCAGGGCAAAAACATCGGCACCATCAGCGGCATCATACATGTTCTTACAATAGGTGACGGTATCTCCTATCCTACGTTTGCACTCGTCCATGGCAATGGGGTCAAAGACTCTCACCGTAGCGCCATCCTTCAGCAGTTTGTCAATAACCACCAAGGCCGGTGCCTCACGCATATCATCGGTCTCAGGCTTGAATGCCAAGCCAAGGATGGCAATGGTCTTACCCTTAACATCCCCTACTGCCTTGATAACCTTATCATAGACGATGGACTTTTGGCGTTCGTTGACACGCTCTACCGCCTCTATCACTTCCATGTGGTAGTCATTGTCCATGCCTGTATGTACCAGCGCCTTGACATCCTTGGGGAAGCATGAGCCACCATAGCCACAACCGGCATAGAGGAACTTCGAGCCGATACGGCTGTCCGTGCCGATACCCTTTCTCACACTGTCAACATTGGCACCTACCCGCTCGCAGAGATTGGCGATATCGTTCATAAACGAGATACGGGTGGCAAGCATGGCATTAGCAGCATACTTCGTCATCTCGGCAGAGGGGATATCCATGAAAATAACACGGAAGTTATTAATCAGGAAGGGCTTATACAGGCGGGTCATCACCTCCTTTGCCTTCTCTGACTCCGTACCTACCACTACACGGTCAGGACTCATGAAGTCCTTGATGGCGGCACCTTCTTTCAGAAACTCCGGGTTGCTCGCCACATCGAAGGGGATGTCAACACCCCGCTTGTCGAGTTCTGTCTGAATGGCTGCCTTCACTTTCTTTGCCGTTCCTACTGGGACGGTAGACTTGGTGACGAGGATGGTGTATTTATTGATATGCTGTCCGAACTGCTTTGCAACAGCCAAGACATATTTCAGATCGGCACTGCCGTCCTCATCGGGAGGAGTTCCTACGGCGGAGAATACGACCTCGACATCATCCAGGACCTCCGTCAGGTCGGTGGTGAACTTCAGTCGACCGAACTCGACATTACGTTTCACCAGTTCCTCCAGTCCTGGCTCATAGATAGGCATGATGCCGTCCTTCAGTTTCTGTATCTTGTTGGTATCAACATCAACACATGTCACATGGGCTCCCATCTCTGCAAAACAGGTGCCACTCACTAAACCGACATAACCGGTTCCAACAATTGCTATATTCATAAATTTACTTTGTTTATCTATATGTATGACGGATAGCCATACTCATGATAGCACTCACTATCCATTATCTCACTATGACCAATATCCAGCATCACTTGTTCCTCATCACCTATGCCACACTGTTTGATATCCTCATAAATCCGTTGCAGAGAATACTCTGGGGCATACATATCATCGAAATAGCAGTAATGCTCGTCGTCCACGAAATGGCGAACCATGATCCTCATCAAATCAAGATACAACGTAACCGCCTCCTTATACTTGCCTGCCTTCAGCATCTCGCAGATATGGGGACGAACAACCGTATCAATCTCGTCCGCTATCTTCTTACAGTCCTCATCAATGTTATGAGGGTTGAAAAGTGATTCGAATTGAGGATTGGAATTCATTCAATTGAGAGATAAAAACTCACGCAGGGAGAAGGATTCAAAGATAATCTTTCGAACACGAATTGCACGAAGTTACACGAATAATCAAGCATACCTTCCTAAACTCACAATAGTTTTGAAGAGTTCCTTGCCTATTTCGTCATGAATTTCCCTATTTATATCAGCCTTATGAGTGTTTAGATCATTCTGTATGTCTTGTAACTGTCGGACGGCAATCTGCTCTTCCAAAGTGAAGAATCCTCGTAAAGCCCTATTCTGAGCAAGTTGGTTAGCATATGAATTAATTTCGGCTTGCTTACCAATTATATACCCTATCTTATCGGCCAAATTCATTTTTGACAGTTCAGAATGGATATTTTCTATTTGTTTACAAATGTCTTGCATAAACTTTCTTGCATAAACTTCTTAATTAATCTATAACTGTTTACGCCATTTGTTTATCTTGAATTCTGAATATTATTAATACAATACTATAGTTCTGAACAATCCTCTAAAGGACAATCATAATTTTGTCCTTCCGGTCGCGCTGGATGTATTTCATTATCCAGTTCTTCCTTCCCTCCAAATTCATGATAATTTATACATTCCTTCTCAAAAGCCTCTTTAACAGAGTTAGCATAACTGAACTTGAAACTATCATATTTCCCTAAACCATGTCGTATACGAGTATTTAAGCAGGAATCCGAACGACCTACATACTCCACTATAAATGTTCCTTCCTCATCAACATGCCCATATGCATAGTTACCAATTTTCTCTTTCTCAATATGCTTGTCTATTTCATCCTCATTCAATGGATAAGGACCTTCCATCGCCAAAGATTTTTTTGTACTGTCGCACTGTCTTTTTATCCACTCCCATGCATCTTTATGAAGCCAACCTTGACGATTGTTCAAATTCAGTTCTACCAACAAGAAATCTTTATCAGGGAATATCTCATAAATTTTCTCTGCAAAAGACTTTGCCGATGAATAATAAGTCATAAGAATGTAAGAAGACTTGATATAATGAAACCAGTTCAACACACTTCCCAAAGATGTAATCTTTTCGTGGACTGACTTATAATCAAAATTATCGTCTCTGTCATAAGAGAGGATGTAAGCGTACTTATTCATTAACCATGTCCTCCATTTCTATCTGCTTGACTTCTGAATATGGATTTGCAATTTTAACATAATGACCTAAATCTACAGGAAGATAGTTGTCTTTATCTCCCAAAACTTCAATTGATTGTTTTCTTATGTTATAGTCCTCTGAACGAAGTAAATCTGGATTGGTAAACAAACAAAAAAAGTATGAGACAATTATCATTAACAGGATTAATCCCACAACAACTGCAAAAAAAATCAGCACCCATATTCGTGAGACAAATATAGCAGCAAAGAGAAATAAGCCTAATGACAATATAAACAACCTAACAAGGTTATCAACAACACTCTTTATACGGATTTTATTGGCAGCGTTTGTGAAAGTTTTATACCATTCTGACATCTTCAATAAAAAACATTTAGTGCTTTACTATTAGCCTTTTAACTCTCCAGCAATTTTAGACAAGTTATTACGGGCTTGTTTTTTCTTTTCTTCCCTTTGGCGTGTAAACTCACGCTCATCGAGGATGAGTTCGATAATTTCACGGACTACAGAGAAGTATTTGAGGCACTCTTCCTCTGGGAGTTCGTGTATACCTTTACTCAGAACTCCATATAAAGGTTTATTGTCTTTAAGGACATCGGGCAAATAGTTTTCCAGCATCTTTAATTTATTATCCATCTTGGATGTAGTAAATTGCTGGGCATCTACATCACCATTCTTAATCGCCTCTTTTGAAGCCTCATTAACCAGATATTCAAATATTCGGCGTAGATAAACGAAAGAACCTGTTCCAATACCATTGGCGGCCAAACCAATAGCCTTGGTGAAATCCCTCATATATTGTTTGTCCAAAACCTTAGAATATTGCTTTATTTGCGCAATCTGAATATCAGCCACTGAGGGGTATTGTCCTACCTTCTCTATAAAATCCTGCCCCTTATCATAATGTATCTGGACGTAAAAATTATCGTTGTATCGTTGACAGACAAACCGTATTTGTTCTGTACTTATGTTTCGATCGTAGGCAAAGTACAAACTTTCACTAAGCATAAATGTAGATTCAACCCCTTTCTCTGAGTTAAAACCATCTATACTTACATGTGTTTTCAGTTCTTTGAGAATAGTAGGATTTTCAGAAAGTTTGACCTTCTTATATAAGGGTTCTTCAAATATGAATTGTTGTGTCGTCATGATAAGAAAGCAAAATGCTTATTATCAACCATTTTCTAATTTTATGGTTCTGTGTTTGGAATTCTGCAATGTATGGATATTATTGGTCATCGTGCATGTTTTGAGCATGGCGAGCATCGAGTCATAGGCATCATGCACATTCTTCTCCATCAATTCCTGAGAATATGTATTACCGTACACATATTCCTATTTATGTTTCAAAAACACTACTATTGGGAATTACTTTCTACTTGCTATCTCTGGAGAGGGGTACTGACTTGTCCTTACTATACATCTTCTCCTTCCCTTCACTGCCGTGGATTTCATGGCGGTGAGGGTGAGGTTAATGGTGCCTAAAAGGATATAGGTCAACTAGTTACCACCTCTACACGAGGGACGAAGTCCCGTAGATTCAATAGGTTTAGTGCTCTATAACGGTGCAAAAGTAATAATTTCTTTTAAGAAAACCAAGTTTTCGGTTGTACTTTTTCAAAAAAGTACCAAAAATTATTGATTTAGATTTATTTAACTATATTTTGATATATTTATTTGATTAAAGTTTATAAAGTTTGTTTCTTGGGGGGCTTCCCCCCAATGCCCCCCTTTTTATTCAACAGTGATTCTTTTTTATTTGGGGCTTCCCCAAACCCCTTTCTTTATGCAGCGATTCATTCCTTTTCTACTAACATAATTTTTTCGAACATCCCCCATCCCCTTCACCCTTGAAGGGGCTTCACCTCTCCCCCTGTATCCCCCTCCCCATCAGGGGCGGGGGAAAACGAAAAATCGCAGAAACCACGATTTTTCGTAGGTTTTGGCAAGGCGGGACGACGCCTTTCATTTTTTATACGCCTACGGCGAGGGTTTATTTTAAATTCCATTCCTTTGTTGGGGAATTTCCCCAAACCCTTTTTATGCAGCGAATGCTGCAATGGCTCAACCTCCCCCGTGAGGGTGTGTCAAAATAGGCACATCCTCTATTTCCGTTTTCTTTTCTTGTCGAAGAGTTTGGAGTGGGATCCCAAACGTATGAGGCGTATTACTTTCTGCTCTGGATCTTTCCAAATGAGGAGAAAGTCGTCCTCAATATGACACTCCATACAATTCTTATATTGTCCCTTTAAAGGATGAGGCAAATATTCTGCCGGCACTAAACCTGTACGTCCAAGGTGTTCAAATACTTTTTGAAGTTCATCAAGTTTGCGTTCATCGAACTTCACTGCCTTCAAGTCCTTCTTGAACTGAGAAGTCTGTTTGAGCGAATATTCGTAACCTGGTTTCTGTTCCATCTGATTCAGAGACTTTTGACGTAGTCTTTGAAATTGGTAACGTCGAGTGGTTCGAGTTCTACACCACTCTCGCACTCTTCAATAGCAGCCTGGGTCTCAGCATTAGGGACATATTCCCATTCCGTTTCCTTTGCCTTTCGACGAATGGAACGCACGAACTTGATGGTTTGAGCCATCAAATCGTCATTACCCATGATGCGGCTCATTTCATTAAGCAATGATTTTTCTAATGATATTGTTGCCATAGTCTATGTTATAAATCGTTGCAAAGATAGGAATTTATTTTTGAAAACCAAGTTTTCGGTTGTACTTTTTTGAAAAAGTACCGAAAGTTATTTGGGGGCTTCCCCCAATGCCCCTTTTTTATTCAACAGTGATTCTTTTTTATTTGGGGCTTCCCCAAACCCCTTTCTTTATGCAGCGATTCATTCTTTTTCTACTAACATAATTTTTTCGAACATCCCCCATCCCCTTCACCCTTGAAGGGGCTTCACCTCTTCCTCTGTCTCTCCCTCCCCTCAGGGAAGGGAGAAAACGGAAAATCGCAGAAACCACGATTTTTCGTAGGTTTTGGCAAGGCGGGACGACGCCTTTTCTTTTTTATTTGCTTACGCACCCTGCATTAAAGCCGCCCCTTATCAAGGGGATCTAAAGGTAAGGCGGGACGACGCGTTGGTTTTTTACGCCGCCTACGCTAAACGATGGGCGTCGGGGAGGGGAAGGCGGAATAGTTCTCCTTAGTGATTTCCAGTTGCAGGAGGACGTAGCCCATATAAAAAACATAAGGTGAGGGAGGAGGGAGGTTTGAAAAAAATGATAGAAAAAAAATGGTTTTGCTACATAAAAAGGATTTGGGGAAAGCCCAAGAAAGATTTACTTGAGAGAAAAAGGGGGACTTGGGGGAAGCCCCCAAGAGAAAATGTATTACGACAACGTGGGAACAGTATTCGGAGGTAGGGTTAAAAGAGACTAACAGAGTGAAAAGAATTGTAACTGCACCACTCATAGATTGGTACAATTACATTTGAAATTATGTGTAACTTTGAAGCGGTTTTAAATTACATAACTTGTATTTATTAATCAATTATTTCAAAACAATGAAAATGACAAACGAAAACAAAGTACCAGTTTTTCTGGTCAGAGATCTGCAAAAAGAGATCTCTCAGGTTTATGGAATGCAGAATTACCTGCGTAAGTTCTATGCGGTACATGCCCGCAACTTCAATCAGGAGAATGCCATTCATGTTGACTTAAACAGAGTCTGTAAGATGCTGACAGGGATGGCGTACAAACTTGAGGACAAGAAGTTTATGGAAATCTGGATGAGGTTAGGACAGCATTTCCAAGCCATGGTCAACGAACATTCTGACATCACAGACGGAACAGGAGTTTAACAATTAAATACTATCAACTATGGGGTTTGTTAAACTAACCCAAATCAACTATAAGTGATGGAGAAACAAGTTAAGTTTAGTGTTTTCAAATGTCTGAATGGCATTGAGAGCAAACCAGTGGGAATCGATGAGATCATCAGACTCATCAAGTATGACGAGAGTGTCCGGAAGAAGACGGAACTCTTTCGTGAGATGGCAGTCAATGTCAGTAGGAAGGTGGCAAGACAGGAGGTGAAGGAGAAGGCGATGCCTGCCTTCAGTGTCGGTGTCCTCTTCAATGGCAGTGGCAGACAGTCGAAGGACATCAGCCATGCCACGGGATTCGCCTTGTGTGACTTTGACAAGACCCCCTCTGACTCCCCCTGTTTAGGGGGAGGACATGAAGGGGTGGATATCAGAGGGCTGATCTGTCAGGATCCACATACGTTCCTCTGTTATCAGACGATTAGCGGAGAGGGCTTCCGTGTCATCTACCGTTTTGTGAGGGAGGGGGATGTCCACCTCAACTGTGAGGCATATCCTGCTGCCTTCAGGAAGGGCAACGAGTACTACAAGGCATTGACGGGGTATGACTACGACCACGGATGCAGTGATGCCGTCAGGCTCTCAGGTCTTGCCCATGATGCGGAGGTGTATTTCTACCCCGACAGTGAGCCTTTCGTCATCACCGATGACGAGATGGTTGTGGAGACGGAGGAGACGGTCAAAGAACCCGGGAAGCCTCGTAGGGTGTATGATGCCCATACGCAGCATGCCACTCCTATAGAGGCTTTCCCGAAGGTACAGCGGATGATGGAGCAACGAGGCTATTGTTATGCGCCCCACCATCATCACGACTATATCGTGCATGCCGCCTACCTCTTCAACCGCTTCGGGTGTGAGGAGGAGACACTGAAGGAATGGGCGCAACAGGAATGGAGCGAGGTACCCCAGAAGGAGCGTGACAGTGTCATCATGCACTGTTTTAAGAAAACGGCGGAGCATGGTACCTGGAGGCTCCAGCAGAAGGATACGAAAGGACGGCGTAATGCCCTGCTCTCAACGACGGAGATCCGTGCATGGCTCAGTGAGCGGTGCAAGGTGATGTATAACGTGGTGACAGACCAGACAGTATATAAACGGTTGTCGGGGAACGGGGAGGACTATGAACTCATTACGGACCGGGTCGTTGAGTCGATGCG
>Ga0247611_10007106_pt1 | contig 14168 bp, 15 predicted proteins | sample 177DNAGHGhighgp2_FD_192422 | JGI IMG/M metagenome (GOLD analysis project Ga0247611, IMG submission 192422) | Sheep rumen microbial communities from Palmerston North, Manawatu-Wanganui, New Zealand - 1770 DNA GHGhigh gp2 | ecosystem: Host-associated > Mammals > Digestive system > Stomach > Rumen...
ATCGCTGAAGAATACGCGCTGAAACGTGAATTAATCGAACTGGAACACCAAAAAGAAATTCAAAAAATCAGAGAAGAATCACTTGATAGGGCGAAAGGTTTTTTGCAGGAGGCGGCAGATATTGAATATGAAAGCACGCACTCCGCCTTTGAAAAGCAACTTTACGATATTGAACAATGGAAAAACGCGCAACTTGAAAAAGCAACGACAGCTGAAGAATCAGCCGCGATTGTAACTGCCGCGCTTGCGAAAGAATCAGCCGCAATTAAAGCCGAAGCTGAAGATATTCAAAATAATATCAAAGCCCTAACTGATGAAACGGCTGATATTGAATTTAAAAATACTCATTCGGCGTTTGAACAACAACTGCGCGACATAGAAAAGTGGAAGCAAGCACAGTTGGAAAAGGCGCGGACTGCAGAGGAAGTGGCGGCTATAATCGAAAACGCCGCCATGAAAGAGGCTGATTCTTTCGAGCGTGAAATGGACAGAATACGCGGCAAGATTGAAAGTGCGCAAGATAAGCTTGCCAGATTAACCTTGTCACAATATGAAAATGATATCTATCAAGCGCAGAAAGAATATTATCAGAATATACAAGAGAACGTGCCAAAAAAGATGGCGAGTTATATTTACGATATCGAAGTTGCTAACGCCAAAAAGCGAGCGAAAGAAGATAAAAGCGGCAGCTACACGAAAAGACCAGACAGTTCACTCGGTGGCGAAGACTACGGACAGCTTTTAGATTTTACAAAAATTAACAAGCAACTTGATTCAACCGCTGAAACTTTAATAAAGCTCGACGCTGAAGAATTGGCACGAACCGAAATGTTACAAAAAGCAAGTAACAGTATCGGCGACATTGGCCGTTCATTGGCGAAGGCGGATATTTCAACGCAGAAACTTACAAGCATTAACACTGAAGCTGAATATGCAGGCGAACAATTAACTCAACAGCTACAAGATACAACCATTACCGCACAAGACTTAGGTGACAACCTGGACGTTGTTAATTCGGCTTTTAACCAAAATGTTTCAGCCGTAAGAGACGCTACGTCAGCTGCAGACACTTTTAAGAATGGGCTTGAAAAATTTATCGATATCGAAAATGCTAAACGAGCGCAAGATAATTTTGCATTGCCCGAAAAACAAACTGAAGACAATACGAGATTTAAGGTAATGTACGGCGATGAACCGCAAAAAGAATACAAAGGTATTAAGATTTTTTACGGTGACGCGCCCGAGCTTAACGTTACGAAAGACACGGAAGATACTCCTGCTTTATACAGTAAGTTTGCACAATTAGGCGATTCTGCAGATAAGCTTGCAGAGGATATTAATTCGGTTGACCTTGACTCTTTAAAAAATGCAAATGTAGATAATTTGACTGATTCAGCGGACAGAGCGGCACAATCTTTAGCAAACATTGGAAGTACAGACCTTTGGAAAAGCTTAGCAGAAATAACGGGTACAACTTCAACCTTTAATGACGCACTGGAAAAGGCAGGAGACGCAAGCGGCAATGTTGCAACTGCATTTGAGAACGCCGCTAAAATTATTTCTGAAAACAGAGGAAAATTTTCACAGTCCAACTCAAATAATCAGGCGTCGTCAAGCACTGAAGGAGATACTGTTGATAAAGCATTGGACGCTACACAATCAGCGGGAAAAATTATTTCGTTAGCAAGTGCTATTGCTACATTCGCAGGGAGTATGACACCACAAACCGCCGCCGCAACTGCAATAGTCGGAGGCGTTATCGAGACGCTTGCTGATTTAGCGCAGCAAACACGAAATTTTAATGACGCTGATAAACCCGCGCCCGTTGAAAAGTTATCAGACATAGCACAGGATTTGAAAACTTCCGATACAAAAGAAAATGAAACGCCGCCGTATGATTTTTCACGCCTTGAAAACGCCGTTGAAAAAATAAATCAGCAACTTTCACAAGAAAATAAAACTATAGATTATTCCGAAAAGTTCAATGACTTATCAGAAAAGGTTCAAGCGTTTAATCAGCAAGTTTCGCAAGACTTATCAAATATTTTAAATGAAGAAAAAAACATTGCACAAAGTATAGGGGAGTTAAAAAATCTTCCTGCGCCAAATGTTACAAACGAATTGCCGAAATTTAATCCTGCAGACCTGCGCCAAACTTCAACACCTGTTTTAACGAGTGCTGATATTGCTGATTTAATGGATAGAAAAATCTTGACGCCTATCAATACGCCTGTACTTCCGGAGCAAAACTTTTCAATCCCCCAACTGAATTTTGATTCTTTCAATTCGGAACTTAACAACGCGCAACTTGTTATTTCAGAGTTTACACTTTCGCTAAAAGATTCTGCTGACAAAATTAACGAGTTGTCTTTTAACACCCCGCAAAATGATATTCTTGCAGATATCACGCAAATTTTTAGCAACGGGGTTTTTAATCAAATGACGCAGGAACTAAGCACACTTACTCAAACTGCAGGAGATATCGCGCAGAATGTTTCAGCTATTCAGCAACAAAGGCAACAGCCGCCGCAAATTACAGTTTCGCCGAATATCAGCATTGATTTAGGCGGCGCGTATGTTTTCGACAATCAGCTGAAAAACCAACTTACAGACGATATAGCGAGCGAGGTTGCAGACGCCGTTAAATCTGCTGTCGAGACTGCTACAACGCAGGCTAGTTACGGTTACGGAAACTAGGAGGCGACACTATGATTTTTATAAATGATATACCGTCGTTGAGAAATCCCGAAAGCGATAAAACAACTCTTGACCACAGGATAGAAAAAATTGAACTGATTAACGGGATAGGTATTCAGAGCTACGGGCACGTTGCAAGCGGCGACACTTTTACTATTACTTGCGTTTTTTCTGTTCCTAATTTGAAACGGTTGATAACTTTATGGGAAGCTGAAGAACCTGTAACCTACACTGATTCTGCAGGCGTTGTTTGGCAAAATAGGTTACTTGTTTTGCGCAGTATTGAACCTTATAAAAAATATGAATCAGGTTACAAGATTGTAACGCTTGAAATATGGTCATACTCAAACTTTATAAAGCAAAGGGGTATACAAAATGGCTAGTACCTACCTTAATATTTATATGAATAATCCGACGGCAGGCGGTACGGACGGCACTGCTATTTCTACAGGCGATTATACCGCGCCGTTTTCCCTTACACTTGATGCCGCGCAAAGCGAAACTAAAACTGCTACTTTAGCTATTCGTACCGGCGCAGGTTATCAAACTTCAGGCAATACCGTTATCAGCGACAGCAACGATACTGCCGACAAATGGAAACTTAGTTTGGACGGCGTAACGTGGAGTGATACCATTGTTTTTTCTGATACGATAACGGCTACGAATACTACTTTTTATGTTAAGGCAAGTTCAGACAGTTCAGAATCACCGCAGACAGACAGAAGCGCAAAATTAAACGTTCAGGCTATAGTTGTATCGGCGGTGTAACAATGGCAAATACAAGCGAAAATATATTTAATGGAGCAAAAGAAACTGTTGTATATCTGCATTTCGACGACCCTAATAACCTTTTTCTTGACGCTTGCGGCAACAAATGGAACGCGCTTAACTATGAAGATTTGCCTGCAGACGAATACAATTTAGAGTATGCATTGACCACAGGCAAATTCGGTAACGGCGTCCATTTTAGCAATAGTTTTTATCTTAAAATCGACGAACCAATTAAACTCGGCGGCAAAGATTTTACCATTGACTTTTGGCTTAAGTTTTCTTACAACGAAGACTCTTCCTGTGTTTTTGAAATTGTTTCTACCGAAACGAGCGCGACGTTAGTTAGTTTGTGTCTGCACGGGAGCGACACAACATTAACGCTTAAAGTCAGTACAGGTAGTGGGAATAGTTCAACCTATGATTTTTCTGCCTCGTATTATGATTGGCACCATTACGCCTACGTTTATTATCACGACAAAAATCAAGCCGTTTTTTATTTAGACGGCGTTGCTGTACAGACAATTAATTTCGACAGTAGCATTGCCGAGCAGGATTGTACTGTAAATATAGGCAAAGCCTACGAGGCGTATTATTTGTGTTACGGCGACATTGACGAGTTCAGAATTGCTAATGGTATTGCTTTATGGTCTGCCGATTTTTCCCCGCCTTCGCAGCAGATAATGTTTTTCAACGTCAATGCTGATTTTGATACTCAAAGAATCCTTTTCAAAACTCTTTCGCTTGATTTTGATATTCAAAGAAAAATATCTGAAGCGGGTAGTTGGTACTATGAAAATTTCGGCAATGCGTCATTGCTTGCGCCCGAAGCAACTAATGTTGAAGGCGTTACCGTTACAGATTTATCATCAGACGTTTCAAAAACCGGCTCTGCTTTTTGGGTTCCTGAAGGTCTCCTACGCAATATGTTTGGTCTACCTGCCACTAAAGAAATTTGGGCTAAGTTTGATGGTTACCTTACAGATGGCGGGGCTATCTTTGCATATGATATAGCTCAACTGGCAAGCCAGTATAGATATTATGGTTTTAAACTAATCGGCGTAGCTGAACCCATTAGGGGCAAACTCATTGCAACACTTTTTAACGGCAGTTCAACCGCTACAGATTCTATTGCTAATCAAACTCTTACAGGTTTACACTCCTTCCTTATACATTTACTGTCAGACACAGAAAACGGGAAGATTGAACTTTGGATTGACGACGAAACAACCCCTGCGCTTACTTTTACGGGTAATGTTTACGACGGCGACGATTTCACTAATTTTTATGTTACCAGTGCGAGGGATACTGCGCTTGTTTCTAATCTTATTGTTTCTAATAAGCAACTTTCTATTACTGGTAATGTTCAATTCATCGGCTACAGCTACATTAAAAATCTTGACGTTGAAAGAGTTTTAACTAATGATACTTGGCTTGAGAGAGTACTTGACGCAACGAAAGTATTATTGACTTTTGATAACGACCAATCCCCCTTTGACGATTTAGGGGACAATCACTGGACTGCATACGGCAACCCTACTGTTTCTGCCGATAATGCTAAATTCGGTAAAGCTCTTCGATTTAATGACAAAGACCAATATTTAAAAATGGACGAAGAAATAGAATTAGGCGCACAAGATTTCACTGTTGACGGGTGGTTTGCAGTTTTAGGTCCATCATTCAATGGCACGTATAGACACATTTTCGGACTTGACGGGGAACACTTCTTCACTGGAATGGGCTGGGAAAATCATACAATTAATCTACGTTTTTTCTATTCTGCGCTTGAGTTTTCCGTACACTTGCCAGATAAAACAGATAGTATTTCCAAAACGGCTGCAGCAGGACACAGTGTCAGTACCGTTACCGACAACACTTTTCATCATTTTGCTATATCTTACTCCAACAGTTTAAAAAAGATTTTCTTTTCTTTTGACGGAATTACAACCGCAACAGATTTAAATGCAGACGGCGATAATGCAAGATTTAAAGTGCGTATTGGTAAGATTCTTGCTAATGGTGCTAATGTCAATTATTCTTCCCCACTTAACGGCGCGGTTGACGAGTTCAGAATTATTAACGGTATGGCTTTATACACCCACGATTTTACACCGCCTACACGCTCTGCTTGGGGTAAAAAGATTAATACAGATTTTGATATTATCCGACAAATCCCGCACGAGTTAATTATTACGCCTGCTGAAGATTTTATTTACGTTGCCAAAAATGAAACAGACGGCACTCAATCTATCGAAATTAATATTTCTGCCCAACAACTTACCGACCAATTATCTTTCACTACCATTAATAACGCTGATATTATGCAACAAGTCAAAGGACAATATCTTGACTATTATTTTGATATGCGTATAGAAAGTTTCACGCAACGCGGGATTTTAAATACCTGCCATTGTTGCGCAGATATTGACGAAATTTTATATCAGCAGATTAATTACTCCATTGACGCGGATTTTGTTACATATGAAGTCAATCTTAAAAGTAAAACTATGCATATTAATACCGCGCCTATTGCTATACATCCTCCTTCTGAAACTGAATATGAAACTACCGAAATAAAGAAAGCATCTGCATTAAACCATTTACAGCACATAGCCGCCGCGTTAGACAAAAACCTTGTTTGCAACTTCGACAATTTCATAAGTGATTTAGAACTGGAACAGAAAAACATAACTTTAGCTGATTTATTGCGCGAGCTTTTCGGCTGGACTTCACGCCTGCCTCATTTGCTGATTAATTGTTATATTCGTGACGATACTTTGTACGTTATACAGCGCGGGTACGAACAAAACACCATTGACTTGACAAACTCTAAACATACTTTGCCCGTTATCAATAAAAAAATAGTGCGTACAACTTGGGGCAGTTCCCCCGATTCAAGTTACACTCTAAACAAACACTATTTAGGCTGGCGTATGGCTATTCCGCCGCCCAGAGTTTCTGAAGACGGCAAAACTCATTACACCTACGAACGTATCGAGCCCAGCGGCTACTTGCTTACTAAAACCGAGACTGAATCTGAAGAAAAGGTTTGTGGACAGTTAGAAACTGTTATAACTGAAGTAGTCTATGAATATACCGTTCAGCCGCCTTACGAATTAACCAAAGAAACTACTAAAAAATATGTACAACATAACAGCTTTATTCTTGACCAGAGTGAAATTATCCACGAACAACTTACGCCCAGTCAGCGAATTACAAGACAATTTGACGAAGACGGCAACGAAACGGGGAGCGTTGTAGGTAGCCACGTTGCAGGATTCTATGACAATTACAAGACTATTTCTGAAGAACATACTGATTCTCAAGAAGTGGTTATACCCGGCAACCCTTTAATTGATACCAGTTTTCCCGTTGTTGGGAATGATACGCTTGCAAAATTAAGCAGTGAAATTATTTGGCTTAACCGCAAAACTCAAGAAACAATTTCTTTTGACATTTACGACTATCTGCACGTCATAGACTTTAACGACAGAATTATTTTTGCCGGTAATGAATATTTTTTGGAAGATAACACCGTTACTAAAAATCCAAAGATTGTCAATAAACAAAGTGTACAACTCGTGAGGTGGTATTAATGGGCAAGGCAAGCAGTCTTTCAGCTATGCAACGCGCTATTATAAATTACATAGACGCACGCATACCGAAAGACACTAACAAGGCGCAGATAGGGACTATTCGTGATAATTCTGTTATTATCGGCAATAAAAAATACCGCGCAAATACAGTAAACGATATGTATTTTGATAATGGCGACGCCGTTGTTTGTTTAATTCCCAATTCAGGCAATTTCGCCGCCGTTGTTGGTAAAGTATAATGTTTTACCAAACACAAGTGCAAAATGTACGTTCAGGTAGTGTCGTTGATGTCAGCGGCAAGATTTTATACTTTATGGGTAATTTTACCTGTCAAGCAGGAGATTTTGTTTGGACTGACGGTAATTTTGTTTTCGGACATACCCCCGCCCGCAGTACACCGCTTATCTTTAGTGATAATTCAGGTGTACCTGTTGCCTTTGATAATTCACGCGGCTACATTAAGTCTAACGGCAACTTTAAAGACTTTAATATTTCGGACGCCGATTGGATTATTAATACCGACAAAGATTTTTTCAGCGGCAACGATGAAAATATTATTGACGCAGAAATAGGCAACGGCGGTAACTTATTGACTGTTACTAACGGCTTTTATCGTTTTAAATCTGCTCCTACATTCTGCAACCACTTATTCACTCAACATTACAGATTAATCAGGGCGCAGGAAGAAAGATTTTTAGTCTGCACTGAAGTTAATCCCTATGTTGGACAGCTTTTTGATTTCCCCGATAATTCTTTTGCTGATATTCCCGCAGAAGATACACCCGTTACGATTAATCAAACTGCGATACAGCTAAAACCTTACGCAGATATAGCCGAAGCATTTGCACTTGATGCTAAATATGTAATTACACGCCATTCAAACAAAGAAAAAAACGCCGTAAATTGGACTATGCAACCTGCGCCGCCCAATGATTTTATTGCTTTATCCTATGCTGCCGTTGTTGGTTTTCACTTAAGTGCTAACGGCGATTGGGACGCTGTTATTTCTGCTTCTGCTATGGGGTTTTGTTTTCCTTACTTGACTTTCGACGGCTCAATTTTTTATCAATCTTTTCCCAACGGCGAAGATAAGACCTTCAGTGAAGATTTAATTTCCTGTATTAACAATTTTGAAGATATTGTTTTTAATCGACAGTCTTTACCCTTTCAGCCGACCTTTGAACAATACGCAGCATTTGCCGGCACTGAAAAGGACAGCAACAACGAATACACAGCTGAATTTAAAGCATACATTTTAGATAAGGTTGCTTACTATATCCCGCTTGCAAAGTTCAGATACTATTATTGGTTTCCTATTGTTTTCAGCGCGTGTAAAGTTTTAAAAGTTCATAACGGCGAAGTTGTCGGCACAATTTATCAATCGCACGGCGGCGGTAATGTTGTTTACGCCCCCGAAGAATGGGACGAAAAATCTACTTCTGCTAATTATTACAACGATTTTGTTTTTAATGACTATAACGAAACTGAACACGACAAAAATAACAGAATGTATTTCCCGCTTGACGAGGATTATTACTGCGATTTTTCGCCCTACGACGCCTTGATTTATGATTCAGCAGGCAGTACTTTTACAATTCCTTATGATGATATGCCGAAAAATTCAGGATTCGGTTATAAGGCGTACAGCGAATATCGAGGCTATTACTACAGCTTTATTGACAGCGACGCTGTAACTGTTGCCACTCAAAATAATATCAGTGTCGATAACCTGTTCGGACGACAAATTTTTATTCCTGCGCCGTATTATGTTTTTTACGGGCTTGATGACGAAAACTACAGTACTAATCCGAAAAAAAATAATTATCCTTATATGTGCGGTTGGTTTAAAAATCCCAATGATGACAACGACGACGCTATTATTAATTATTGTTTCGCCGAACTCAAAAACGGCTTGCTTTTAGGCGTATACGGCGGGGATTTATACAAAATTCAATCAGGCGGCAGTTATGAATTAATTGGTAGCGGCTTAAAAAACTTTCGCCTGCGTGAGATGAAAAGGATATCTAAAGCCAGGCTCTGAACGCGAGGTGATAAAATGAATGAAATCAGAATAACGGCGGCGATTGTCGGCACTGCTTTTTGTCAATGGCTGGGCGGTATTGACGGCTTGTTGACTGCTTTAATTGCTTTTATGGCGGTTGATTATATCAGCGGCGTATCCTGCGCGATTGTCGAGCATAAGCTGTCAAGCTCCATTGGCGCAAAAGGGATTTTTCAGAAAGTCTTAATCCTAATGCTTGTAGGCGTAGCAAACGCACTGGACAATTACATAATCGCAGGTGATACCGAACTTTTGCGGACGGCTGTCATCTTTTTTTATTTAAGCAACGAGGGTATTTCCATTCTTGAAAATTCGGTACGATTAGGCTTACCTGTTCCTGATAAATTAAAATCTATTCTTGAACAGTTGAAAACCAAAAGTTAGGAGTGGTCAAAATGAAAGGCGTTGACGTAAGCATTTTTAACGGCAATGTAGATTGGCAAGCTTTAAAGGCGGCAGGGATTGATTTTGCAATTTGTCGCAGTTCGTACGGCAAAAAACATTTTGACGAAACTTTTCAGCGCAACGTTGAGGGCGCACATCAAGCGGGGCTTATTTGCGGCGCGTACCATTACTCCTACGCCTTGACGCCAAATGACGCAGTTGCTGAAGCTGATTATTGCAAATGGTTAATCGACAACAGCGGTGTTTTGCTTGAATTGCCTGTTTTCTTCGATATGGAGGACGGCGACAATTATAAATACTATCACGGCTTTAATTTCAGCCGTGATAACGTTACTGCTATTTGCAAGGCTTTTCTTGACAATATTAAACCGCTAAATTGCGGCGTTTATGCGTCGTTATCTTGGATTGAAGATTTAATTGATTGGCAGTCTTTAAATTGCCCTATATGGAACGCGCAATATTATCACACCGATTTTTTCAAGGGTTATATGTGGCAATATACAGACGCTTTAAACATTGGCGGTAAATATTTTGACGGAGATGTTTTATATGATTAGCGAAAGAAAAGGTGTGCGCTTGTTACTTAAAAGATGTTCACGCGATCAATTCTATACCGTCATTCATTCTTCAAAGTTGACGCCGGAGCAAGAAAATATTATCAGCTTGTACATTCTTCAAGGGTTATCTATCTACGCCATTGCTGAAAAAGTTAATCGCTCGGAGGCTAGTGTTAGAAAAATCCTCTCTAAGATTTACGACCAAATTTATCCTCTTTATTCTACTGATTGTATGCTACTTTATAATTTATCGAAAAAGTAGCGTTTTTATTTTTGCTATTGTGCTAATATTTGACTATGAGTTACATTTATTTTAATCCGAATCCTGCAGGTAAGCGCGTTGGAGATTGTGTTATACGAGCTATCAGCAAGCTTACAGGGCAAGATTGGCACAAAACATATTGGGGAATAGCCGAACAAGGCGCAATGATTTTTGATATGCCGTCAAGCAACAATGTTTGGGCGTCATACCTGCGCGAGTTAGGTTACAGGCGTTTTGTTATACCCGACACTTGCCCTGATTGTTACACTGTCAAAGATTTTTGTTTTGATTATCCTGTTGGAAAATTTTTACTTGCTACAGGAACACACGTCGTAACAGTCATTGACGGCAATTACTATGACGCTTGGGACAGCGGCGCAGAAAATCCCGTTTACTTTTGGACAAAGGAGTTTTAAATGGCTAATAATTATTTTGGCGGTTATTCGCCGCCCCAACAATTCTTTCAGCAGTTCCAACAACCGCCGCAACAAAATAATTCTGTTGCCGTTGTTACCGTACAAGGCGAGGCGGGAGCCAGGATTTATCCCGTTGCCGCAGGTAATACCGTTTTGCTGATTGATTTTGACAGTAAAAAATTTTGGCTTAAGTCTACAGACCTTAACGGTATGCCTTCACGCTTCGCCGCGTTTAGTTTTACTGAAGAAATTAAACCGGCTAACGATACAGACAATTTTATTTCAAGGAACGAATTTAACGAGCTTAAACAATCGATTGATAATCAATTTAAAAGCCTAAGCGACGCTATTAAAGGAGCGATTAGCAATGTTTCCAATTCAACAAATACTCAGCAACCCGCAAATGTTTAAGCAACAATTTCTGGCGTTCGCGCAGAATTTTAAGCAGAGCGGGCAAAATCCTCAACAGGTAGTTCAGCAATTACTTAATCAAGGCAAAATGACGCAGGAACAGTTTAATTCTTGGCGTGGTTTCGCAAACAAGATAACTGGTCTGCGCTTTTAGCATAAAGAAAGGAAGTTTTAAAAATGAAGTTTGGTGAAATTGAATTAGGCAAAACTTTTGGCGGTTACGAAATTATTAATAAACCTGCTGATAAACTGCCTCAAGACCTTACATCTGCTATTGGAATTGTAAACAGCAACCCGCTTTTAGGCGCAACTTATAACCCTTTATGGTTGTGGGGTAAACAAGTTGTAAACGGCGTGAATTATTTCTTCATCGCTGAAGATATTCGCACAACAAAAAACAAAGATAAATCCATTGTCGGACTTATTATTAATATCCCGCCGGGCGAAGGTTCAATTAAAGGCGAAAACGCAAAAATTGTCCGCGTGATTGAAAGTGAAAAACTCCCCGAAAATGTAGAACTTGCCTTTACAGAAGTTATAAAAGAACTGCGCGGCGTGTCATTTAAACCTGTTGCATACATCGGCAACCAAGTTGTACGCGGCGAAAATCATTATATTTTGTGCGAAGCTAAGGTTATTTATCCCGCTGCACAACCTCGCGCAGTTGTTTTAGGTATCAATATCTTTGAAGGTAAACCTTCTGTTGCTTGCATTATCCCTATAGGCTCTACTACTGATACACCTACACTTTTTGGATATGCTTTTACTTGGTAAAAAAATTGTATAAGGAGATTAAAAAATGGACTTAGGAAATAACGGAATGACACCCGCTGATTTTGCGGCAGTTATGGGCAATGCCAATCACGGTTACGGCGGAGGCTTCGGTAATGGTTTTGGCGACGGAAACGGCTGGTGGATTATTATATTGTTTCTTTTCGCGATGAATGGCGGCTGGGGTAATGGCGGTTATCGTGGAGGCAACGGCGGCGGTAATGATATTCCGTACATCGTCAACAACACTCAAAACGATATTCAGCGCGGATTTAATCAGCAAGCTACTCAAAGTGCTATTGCCGCCTTACAAGCGCAAGTTGGTAACGGCTTTGCTGATTCTGCCGTTGCTCAATGTCAAGGCAACGCTAATATCACTGCCGCTATTACCAACGGGCAATATGCAACCGCTCAAGCTATTACAGGCGCAAAAGATACGATTAACGGTACTCTTAATGCTAATCAGCTTGCTACCTATCAAGGCTTAAATCAGCTTGCTATGTCATTACAAAATTGTTGTTGTGAAAATCGCGCAGGACTTGCTGATTTAAAATATACAGTTGCAACTGAAGCTTGTGCAGACCGTCAAGCTGTTTCGGACGGCTTGCGTGATATTATCGCCAACAATACAGCTAATACAAACGCGCTTGCTCAGGCTATTAATAACGGTATTCAATCAATCAAAGACGATTTGTGCCAAGATAGACTTGACGCCGCTAACAGGCAGATACAGCAACTTCAAACACAACTTAATATGGCTAACCTTGCGGCAAGCCAAAATGCGCAGACGGCGCAGCTTATTCAGGACAACAACGCGCAGACAGCCGCGCTTATTCAGCGTATAAGCCCCGCGCCCGTACCGAGTTATTCTGTGCCTAATCCTTATACGGGTTGTTGCAACAATCAAGGTTACTATGGTTGCGGTTGCGCAGGTTAAGGAGTGGTTATCGTGGCTGAATTTTCGGCAAATAGTCAGCAACTCGTTAATCCAGGCGAAACTGTAATTTTCACTGAATCGCCTGTACCTTGCAGACGCGGCTTAGTTCGACACAGAGACGACACGGGAAATTTCTTGCTTGTAGGTTATATCCCGCGTCAGTACGGTTGCCGCTGTAATAGACAACAGGACGCCAATTATCTTGTTGACTTCGGCGCAAATATCGCTATTCCTACAGGCGGAACGGTTGAGGCTATATCGCTTGCATTAGTTGTTGATAATGCTACAGTTCCTGCAAGCACTATGATTGTAACGCCTGCCGCCGCAGGACAATTTTTTAACGTCAGCAGGGCAATTAACGTTGCAGTTTTCGGCGGTTGTTGTGAATCGCTTGCAGTGCGTAACACAAGCAGTCAACCTATCTTAGTACAAAACGCCAATATCATTATCAGCCGCCCTGATTTAGCGGTTACTCGTTGAAAGGACGGTTGCTATGAAAATCTTAGAAAAAATCAATGACGCCCTCGAAGAAGCTATAAAACCTATTATCAATAAAGGCGCGTCAATGACTGCCGCTGAACTTGAAGCTTTAACAAAGGCAGTTTGTACAATCGAAAAAATCAAACAGATTGAAGACGCTGATAACTACGCAGAATACTCCCGTAACAGTTACAACGGCTACAATATGCACAATAATTCTTCCGGCAGTAATGAAAATAATTCATACGACGGCGGCAATTCATACAGGCGCGGCAGAAGTGCCACTACAGGGCGTTATGTCAGTCGTGATTCTGCGCCACACGCTGAAGGTTATTCCTCGCGCAGGTTTTACGACGGTTACAGCGGACACTCAATCAAAGATCGTATGGTTGCACAACTGGAAAAAATGTACGACGAAGCGCAGACCGAACACGAAAGACAAACTGTAAATGATTGGATACGCCGTCTTAATTCTGAAAATTAAAATTTATAAAAAATTTTTCTCCTACAAATAGCCCTGCTGAAAAAAAGCGGGGATATTTTTTTTTATGTGACATTTTTAAATTTTGCAAAATGTTCACTTCCGCATTTCACTTCGTGAAAAGCCGATTTTAGCTGATTAGGACGCCGTTTTTTATGGATTTTAATTTATTCTTTGTTGACGACGGAAGAAACAATATTACCAACAACACAAGCCGCCGAAAAACCTGCAACTATAGGGACTGCCGCTGTTGCTCCGCTTGCTATCATTGCGCCGCAAATTCCCTTTGCCGCCAATGCACCAATCGCCGAACTTGTTGCACCTG
>Ga0247611_10007107_pt1 | contig 14166 bp, 14 predicted proteins | sample 177DNAGHGhighgp2_FD_192422 | JGI IMG/M metagenome (GOLD analysis project Ga0247611, IMG submission 192422) | Sheep rumen microbial communities from Palmerston North, Manawatu-Wanganui, New Zealand - 1770 DNA GHGhigh gp2 | ecosystem: Host-associated > Mammals > Digestive system > Stomach > Rumen...
CCCAGATGAAGAAGACCATCATGGCTAACAACTGCTACTACCACTGCCCAAAGTCGAATGGTGTGAAGCCCGATTTCTCGTTCTCTGTGGTTGCTCTCGACAAGACGGCTTATCAGAAGGAGGGTGGAGTCAACTACACCTTCCAGACCGCCTACGAGTACACCAACTTCCACAAGCAGACGGAGTGGGGCAACTGGCTCAACACCGTAGAGTCTAACCCCACCCTTGACAATCCGATGGGAGAATATACAAAGCCAGAAGAGTAGAATGAACTCAATACAATCCTTGTTTTAAATAAAAGAGGATGTGCCTATTTTGACACATCCTCTTTGTTGTGATTAGGCAATCTGCGTTTTAAAATGGTCCGTAGCCCATGCACGAGGTGGTGCCGATGGCCGTCAGGAAGGCTGTGAGCGCGGCTACTAGAACCTTCACCGCCAACTCGATGATTCGTTGCTTCTTCATACGATTTGTGTTTTTTCGAGCGAGGAGGAATGAGGCGCTCGGCCGAAGGACGCTTGCTACCGGAGGGACGCAAGAAGGAGATTACTCAGGAGGCGGATTGTCTGCCCTTAGAGTAATATCTTCCCCTCCTAAGTTCTTGGCAGAGCCAAGCGGCAAAGCCGAGCGAGGAGGGGTTAGGGGTGGTCTGAACGCTGGCTCCGTCAATCCCCCAGGGGTGGTCTGCGCTCGGCTTTGCCGCTTGCTACCGGAGGGACGCAAGAACATGGGCTAATGCTTGCTATGCCATAGAACTGGCGCTTCTTCAGACCACCCCGCCCTTCGGGCTCCCCTCCTGACTCAGGAGGGGAAAAAGATACCGAAGAGCCGATCATTATCAGCAGCGGGTATCGGAGTCCGGATGTGAATAGGAAGGTGGGGGGATCGGCGACGAGCAATCATCTGACGGGGTGCGCAGTGGATATCAGAGTGGCGGGGATCGAGCAGGCGCTGAGATATGCGGTGATCCTGATGGACTATGCGGATGAGACCAGACAGGACTACGACGAACTGCTGATAGAAAGGAATCGAAGCGGGCGCTATTGGGTTCACTTCGCCGTCAGACCTCCAAAAAGTCAGAACCGCAGAAAAACCGCCATGTTGTCTGTATAAAATTAAGAGGTGGGTGCAAACCCGCCTCTTAATCGTCTGTTCTTGCTGACTGCTGGTGTGTCACCGTTCAGACAAAAAAAGAAGTGTGCCAGAGTTCTGACACACTTTTTGTAGTCGATAGGGGAATCGAACCCCTATGCCAAGATTGAGAATCTTGTATCCTAACCATTAGATGAATCGACCGCGCTGCATTCTGTTGGAAATGTGCCCCTGCGGAAGGAGGGGGATTCGAACCCCCGGTACGGGAACCCGTACGGCAGTTTAGCAAACTGCTGGTTTCAGCCACTCACCCATCCTTCCAAGGACTGCTTGCGCTAGAAACCGAGGGGTTATCTCCTCAAATGCGGGTGCAAAGGTACAACCTTTTTTTCAATCCTGCAAATATTTGGCGAATTTTTTTCGAAAAAAGTTACTTGTAGGCAACGACCTCCGTCAGTTCCTGATTGAGGTAGAAGGTGTTCTGTAATGTGTCGCCAGCGTGTACGTATCTCATTCTCAGATAGTAAAGTTCCCCGTCGGGTGCATCGGGATAGGTGATGCCCTGTCTGAAGAGGGGAGCACCGCGGTGGCGCATCAGTTGGATGAGCGAGTCGCTGATATGCTTCGTGGATCCGAGGTCGGCGAAGTCGCGGTCGCTGATGTCACGGCCTCCATTCTCCATGTTGGCCTCGACGAAGGCCTTCACGGTCTGTTCAGCATCATACTGCCGTCCGCACGAGGCGAACAGCAGCAGTGCCATACCTATTATATAATATATATAGGAGTGTCTCATTTCTGTGGGATGTTCTTGAGTACGTCGAGCAGATGGTCCCACACAATCTGTACGGTGGGGATGTGGAGTCGCTCGTCGGGGGTGTGAACGAAGCGCAGGGTGGGGCCGAAACTGACCATGTCGAGGTTGGGGTAGCGCTCTGAGAAGAGTCCGCACTCCAGTCCGGCGTGGATACCACGGACGACCGGCTCCTTGCCAAAGAGTTTGACGTAGGAGTCCTTGACGATCTTCTGCAGTTTCGAGTCGGCTTTCATCTTCCAGGCGGGGTAGCCGTCGGAGGAAATCGCCTCGGCGCCTGCCAGTTCGAAGACGGCCTGGATGGTGGCGCACATGTTGTCGAGGTTCGACATCACGTTGGAGCGCTGGCTCGACAGGATGTCGATGGTGGTGTCGGAAGAGTGGACGCTGGCGATGTTCGACGAGGTCTCCACCATGCCGTTCAGTTCAGGATCCTGGCAGATGGCGTAGATACCGTTGTCTACGGCCTGCAGGGCCCAGATGAAGTTTCTGGCCACGGCAGGGTCGATGACGGGCTCGGCGTCTGTGCTCTCCATCGAGAACACCATCTGGGTGTCGGTGACATGGAACTCGTCCTCCACCTCCGAGGCAAACACGTTCCAGTCGGCACGCACGTTCTCCTTGAGGTCGTTGGGCACGGCCATCACGAAGTAGCCGTCGCGGGGGATGGCATTGTGGAGTTTGCCGCTATGGAACTGTGCCAGCGTGACGCCCTCGTAGCGTTTCATCGTCTGGAAGATGAAGCGTGCGAGCAGTTTGATGGCGTTGGCGCGCTTCTTGTTGATGTCGTCGCCCGAGTGCCCGCCTACGAGTCCCTTCAGTGAGCCTTTCAGGAAGAAACTGCCTGTCGGGGCCTGCTGACGAGTGAAGGTGAACTTGGCCTGGGTGTTGCGACCTCCGGCACAGGAGACGAAGATCTCGCCCTCGTCCTCGGAGTCGAGGTTAATCAGGTAGGCGCCGGTCATGAATCCGGCCTTCATGCCCTCGGCTCCTGTGAGGCCCGTCTCCTCGTCGCGGGTGAAGACACACTCGACGGGACCGTGCTCAATGTCGTCTGATGCGAGGATGGCCAGTTCGATGGCACACCCGATACCGTCGTCGGCACCCAAGGTCGTGCCATCGGCCGTCAGCCACTCACCGTCGACATAGGTCTTGATGGCGTCCTTGTCGAAGTCGAACTCCACATCGACGAGTTTGTCGCACACCATGTCCATGTGGCTCTGCAGGATGACGGTCTTGCGGTTCTCCATGCCCTTGGTGGCGGGCTTGCGGATCAGCACGTTGCCCGTCTCGTCGACTTTCGTCTCCAGGGCGTGGCTCTCACCCCAGTTCTTGAGGTACTCAATCATCTTCTCCTCGCGCTTCGAAGGGCGGGGTATTTCGTTAATCTTCGCAAATTCGGCGAAGACAACGGCAGGTTTTAAATCACTTTTATTCATTATTAATGCTATTTATGATAGTTTTCTGAAATTAAATGCTTACCTTTGCACCCGCAAAAGTACAAAAAATGATTGAAACTCTGCTCATATCGACGTTAATAATTGCTATCGGCATGGCTTTTTTCCTCGTAAGGGTGCTGTTTGTGAAGAATGGGACGTTCAAATCGCAGCATATTCACGACTCGGAAGCGATGAAGGAGCACGGTATCCACTGTGTGATGGATCAGGATCGTGAGATGCGTCGGAAGAGTGAGTTTGCTGTCGGCGAGAAACGTTTATAGTTTAAAGTTTATAGTTTATAGTTTATAGTTTATAGTTTAGAGTTTATAGTTTAGAGTTTAAAGTTTATAGTTTAGAATTTATAGTTTAAATATTTTATAGAAATGAAAAAGTACATTTTCTCCGCACTGGCCATCGCAGCGATGATGGTGTCGTGCAACAATGCCAGTCCTAAGATGGACGACCAGCCTGCCTCCGGTGACGCTTCTGCCTCCGGTCTGAAGATCGCTTACGTTGAGGTGGACTCACTGATGACCCAGTACGACTATGCCAAGGACTACGGCGTGACCCTTCAGAAGAAGTCGAACAACGCCCGCAACACCCTGACTCAGAAGGGGAATACCTTGCAGGCCGCTGTGAACAACTTCCAGCAGAAACTGAACAACAACGGTTTCACGAGCCGTGAGCAGGCCGCCTCGCAGCAGGCCGCCATCGAGCGCCAGCAGCGTGACCTGCAGGAGTTGCAGGCCCGTCTGGAGAACGAACTGGCCAACGAGACCGCCAAGTTCAACGAGACCCTGCGCGACTCTCTGCAGAACTTCCTCAAGGACTATAACAAGGACAAGCAGTACAGTCTGATCCTCACCAAGCAGGGCGACAACATCCTGCTGGCCGACAAGAGGTTCGACATCACCAACGATGTGATCAACGGCCTGAACAAGCGCTACAAGCCCGCCGCTAAGAAGGCTGATGAGCCCTCTAAGTCGGAAGAGACGAAGAAGTAATCCGTACAGGAAACGGAACGGATATTAGTGATACGGCACATCCATAAAGGGTGTGCCGCATTTGCAAGGCAAACTTAAAAGGCTGTCGCTCTCGTCCAGGCTGTCGCTCTCGTCTAGCGCCCGATAGTGTATCAGTAAAGAACGACGGGAGCGGGCATCACTGCCGGCTCCCGTCTAAGTATTGATATTAGAAAAAAGTATTATTTTAATTTAATAACCTTCCTTGCCTCTCCGCTCTTCTGGCGGATGATGCTGATGCCTTTCGATGGCTGGCCTTTCAGTTGCCGGCCCTGCAGGTCGTAGACCGTGGCATCCCCGGCATCCTCAGTGCTGATACTGTCGATGGCGGTGGGCTCGCCGTGCTGGGCCGTCCACTCTCCGTACTCGATGTGATCGCCGTGGTCGTCCATATAGACCGTCCATCCCTTCTGTGTCAGGGCCTTGTACTGTGCCGTCGTACACAGGTTGCCTTCTTCATGGTTGTCGTAGAAGCCCATGACGTAGATTCGGCCATCGCCCAGCCCTGCGGTGGGCATGGAGTTGATCAGTGCGTCCATTGCCTCGCCGCGCAGTTGGTTATACTGAATCCAGAGCCTTCTGACGTTCGTGCCAGCCAGGTTGAGCGACGTCAGTTGGTTGCTGTTCACCCAGAGGTCGCTGATACGGGTGTTCTTCGAGAGGTCGAGTTTCGTCAGCAGGCAGTGCGAGCAGTCGAGTTCGTCGATGCCGCTGAAATACTCGATGCCCGTCAGGTCCTTGATGTCCATATACGACAGGTCGAGTTCTTCCTTGTCCTTGACCGACTCCTTGAGGTAGCCGTTGCCGTCATTCTGGTAATAGAGCAGATACTCGCGGAACACGGGGTCGGGGAAGTTTGCTTCGTTGATTGCTACTGACTGTGCCTGTATCTCCCCCGGTAAGAGCACAACCGCCATCAGCATGATCGTGATGGCATAAGATAGTACATTTTTCATTTTCATATTATTTGATTCTTTAAGTGTTATTTTCCCATGATGATGTTTACGATGGCTGGGATGTCATCGGGCGTCACGCTGCCAGAGCCGTCGGCATCGGCATTCGTCGCGTTGAAGTTGGCAGATGGCGAGGCATTCAGTCAGATTCGCTATAACAGCCTCGCTGCGGCTTACATCGGCGGAATAGATGTATTTGATCTTCGTCTCGCCGCCAACGATGACCTCCCCGAGGTAGACGGTGGAAGTCGATATGATGTTCTCACTGGTCGTGATGTTCTCAATGGTCGTAATTCTACTGACGCTGTTTCGTGTCTGGGCTTTCATGGGCATCATGGCCGTCAGACACAGGAGTGCCACAAATGTGGCAAGCATCCTTTTTGCTGTTATTTTTGAATACTTCTTTCTCATAACTGCAATGGTTTTGTTGCTTAATCTATTGCAAAGATAAGGAAAGGCAGCTATACTATACTCATTCCGAGGACGCTTTTTGACGAACAGGCACCAGCGGGTGACGAACTCGGGGGGCGGGCGACGCTTTTTGACGAATTTCTTTGCCGTTCGGAAAATAATTCGTAATTTTGCGCTCAAGTAACGAAACAGAACGACTATGGGATACAACATCAAGTTCAGCGTACACCGCAACCCCCTGAAGGATGCCGACGGCAACGACACCTATCAGGTGCGCCACGAGACCAGCGCCACCGTAGGCAAGGAATACCTGCTGAAGCAGCTGGAGCACAACCTGATACGGCCCGAGATCATGGACTCTGCGCTCTCGCTCCTGCAGCGGCTCATCGTCGAGCAGCTGACAGACAATCACCGCCTGCATATCGAGGGCCTGGGCACCTTCTACCTGAAGCTCGGCTTCCGCAAGCGCTACGACGAGCAGGGAGAGGAACTGAAGATACACTTCACCGACCCGACGAAGATCACGGGCAACGACGTGACCATCGAGAATGTAGGCTTCACGCCCGACAAGGAATTCCTCAAGCAGTTCAATGCCCACGGCTATCACTTCGTGAATGCAACGGGCCGCGGCAACGTGTGGCACTCCGCCCAGTACACCGAGGAGGAGATGAAAGCGAGGCTCGACGAGTGGTTCAAGACCCACGACGTCATCACCCGGGGCAACCTGCAGGGCTACTTCGGGCTGACGAAGTACATGGCCCAGAAGTGGCTGGACCGTTTCTGCTCGCAGCCCAATGCCTGTCTCGTGGGCCGGAAGATAGGCCAGACCGTCGTCTACCGCCGCCGATAAGCCGTCAACCCCCTATGTTTAATTCCCTAAAGGATAGGGGAAGGCGATGGAAAGGATAGGGGAAACTGACAGAAAGGGTAGGGGAAACTCAGAGAAACTGCCGTCTAAAGTTATGGCCGACTATATGTCAACCAATCGGTTGACTACTAGCCAACCAGTCTGCCGACTATGTGTCGACCGACCTGCTGACTATCTGTCAGCCGGTAGGATGACTCCTGGCGACCGGCCTGAAAAGGATGAAGCGCACGTATCTGCCGCATCTGTCCTTGCTGATGATTGACCTCCGAAATGCCTGGAAATAAGGTTGCCCGAGTGATGATTTTGACGAACTGGCCTTTCTGAGTGACGAACTCGGCGGACCGGCTGATAATTTTCGGCGAATGCTTGGCTGATTCCGACTTTTTTTGTAACTTCGCAACATGAAAACAACCATACAGACACACATGGCCGGCCTGGCACTCTGCCTGAGCCTGACGCTGACCGGGAGCGCCGATCCCAACCCGTCGATTGAGAGTCGCCTGACCTATCGCCGCTACATCACCCAGGACGGACTGCCGCAGATGCAGACCGAACGGCTGTGGCAAGACTCGCGCGGCTATATCTATATAGGTACGCTATCGGGTTTCGTCCGTTTCGACGGCCGTGCGTTCACCCCCTTCCTCAAAGGGCGGCGGCTGAACATCGTGGGTTTCTCAGAGGTGGACGACGAGGTGAGGGCCTTGGGATTCTTCCGTCAGTGGCGGGTCGGCTATGACGAGGCCGTCCCTATGCCGCTCGACCCTCAGGGCCACTGGCTGCTGAACAACCTCAATGCCGGCAGCCTGCCTAACGGCTACGTGCTCCTGGAAGACAGTCTGGAGCAGCACCGCCGCCTCTGCCGGATGACTTCTCTGGGCATGGAGCCGCTGTTTGCCGACTCGCTGCTCGACGAGATGACACCCGACCGGAAGTTGTTCCTGGATGCCGTGACCAACGAAGTCTTCATCCCCACGGAGAAAGGCCTCTTCCGGTTCCGGAAAGATAGCAAGAGTCCTGTCATGATTTCAGACCGCAGTGACATCTATACCCTGTTGCGCACAGGCCCGAACCTGCTGGCCTTTGCCTCGGATGGTATCTTCAGCGTCGGAAAGGATGGCTTGAAACTGTTACTGCATACCGAATGGAAATCAGTCAGTTACGGGCTTGCGGTCAGAGTGCTCCGCTCAGGAAGCATCGTCGTGGCCGATGAGCATACGGTCTATCTCTGTGAGGGAGTCGCGGACAGCAAAATCCCGGCCACGGATCATCCGAAGCCATCGCCTTCCATCCAGCAGGTCGTCACGGGCATCAACCTCATCCGCGACGTGATGGTCGACCGCTGGGACCGCCTCTGGGTGGCCTCGTATCAGGGAGTCTACTGTTTCTTCAACCGCTGTTTCACCAACCACCAACTCACTGATGAGAACGACATCGTGAGGGCTGTGGCCATCAACAGTCAGGGACAGGTTGTGATGGGAACGCTGAACGGGAAACTCATGGTCGGCGACAGACTGGTGGATGACGACCCGGAACAGTTCTACGCAGCCAGCACCGTCAGGATAGGCCGTCAAGTCTATATGGCCGGTAACGGCGATGTGGTTTGTATCACTGGCGACTCTCTCCGCTGGCTTCACCTGCCCCGAGACCGCTATCAGTTCGTGGGCAAGGCCTGGGAGAAACTGATTGTCGGCAGCCGCACAGGCATCCTGGCCTATGATCCCTCGTCGGCGGTCCTCGACACGCTGACCACGGAGATCCTGCATCCGTGGTGCTCTGCTACTGATGCTGACGGCCTGCTCTGGATTGGCAGCAGTTCCGGCCTCTTCAGCATAGACCGGAAGCACAACCTTCACAAGACAAACTATCAGGATCAGAAACTCATCATCTCGGCGATGGATCAGGATCAGCAGGGCAATGTGTTCTTCGCCTCAGCCGATTCCGTGTTTGTCGTCAGGCATGGACAGGTGGAATCGCTCAATCCTCAGATGCCCTTGCTCTGCGGCCATGAGGTTCGTTCGCTCCATGTCTCGCCGCGAGGCTATCTGCTGGTGGCTGTGGTTGACGGGCTCTTCGTCTGCCGCATCAGCAAGGACTGCCGGCTGAGCGATGCCCAGTTCTTCAACCATCTGAACGGCTTCACCATGACCGAGCCACTGAAGGCTGTGATGGCTGAGGCCGACGATGGCACCGTATGGCTGCCAGGTATCGAGCAGATGACCTCGTTCCGTCCCACAGAACTCCTGGCGATGGGCGAGGAGGATACCTTCATCAGCCCGCCGCTCCGCTGGTGGCAGCACTGGTGGCTGTGGCTGTCGGGACTGTTGCTGCTGTCATTGGCTGTATGGGGCGCTACCCGCTGGTATGAGAAGCGCCGTAACCGCCAGCGTATGATCCGCCTGCAAAGGGAGAAACTGCAAAGGGAAGAGCAGATAGTGGCCATTCGTCAGAAAGCCATCGAGGAGGTCAAGGTCAGCAGTCTGGCCAAGGACATCGTCAAGATGACGGAGCAGCGCTACGAAGAGCGTATCACCCTCCGCACCGCCAGCGGCACCATGGTAGTCGACGTGAAGGACATCGTCTATTTCAAAGGCGACGGCAACTACTCACAGATCGTGACCTTCCACGACAATAACACGGTGCTCCTGGGGCTTGGCGCACTGGAGAAGATACTCAGTCCGGAGATCTTCGTCCGTGCCGACCGCAGTACGCTGGTGAATATCCACCATATCTACAACCTTCTGCCCAAGCAGCGGCGCTGCATCTTCCGCTCAGCAGCGGGACAGGAGATAGAGACGACTCTCCTCGCCCCGGCTTTCAAACGCTTGCAGGATCTGTTATGAACACAGAAAAGAGACAGTCCGCAAAAGGACTGCCTCTTCTCTATTGTCTGTCTGTTTCGTCAGCCTTAGAACTTGTATCGTAGACCGGCACAAAGCGCACCCTTCTCATCGAAGCCGAGTTCGGCGAAGCCTCGTAAGGCCTCACCACCTGCCTCGATGCCAATGCCGGTGACCTGGAACATGAAGCACGTGACGTTATCGCTGTCTGCTTTCCTATCTCCGTGATAATTGGAAGATACCTTATCGCTGACAAACATGACACCTGCGGACAAGGCTGAATACAAACCCCAGTGGTCTCTGCGGAGCCAGTTGAACTTGACAGAAGGCATCACAGAGATATATGTCGAGTTGAAATTGTCGTCACCCCAGTTACAACCAGCAACGGTACCAATACCACCGAGGGCAATGGCAGGCGTTACATGATGGTAGTACTCAACACCTGCAGGGCCCCAGAATCCACCTTGGTCTGAACTTGAGAAAGCGGCACTGAATGCACCACCAATAATAGATTAGAGGCGATTATTTTTATTACCGCCTCTAACTTCTTGATTTATATCGCTTTAAGGATTTGTTATTTGACTATTTTCTTGCCGTCTACGATATAAAGTCCCGAGGGAAGACTGTCAAGCGAGTGTGCATCCAGACGTATGCCATTAAGACGGTAGATGCCTTTCGGGGTATCGATGCTCTTGTCTGCCTCAATCTTATCGATGGCGGTGGGCTCTCCGCCATTCAGACCGCGCACGAAGCCGGCATAGGCGTGCTTGCGGTAGTAGTTGAGATCCCAGATGCCTACGGGCTCGCCACCACGCCATCCGCTGTTGGAGGGTGCGTCGGTGGTACACCACTGGCAGATGCCCCACTGTTGTTCAGGCGGTATGATGCGGAAATACTCCTTGATGATCCACTCGTAGAAGTCGGCCATCTTCTTGTGCTCGGCTTCAGTCAGTTGATTGGTCTTGACAGAACTTCCCCATCTGTTGTTACCGCGTACATAACCCATGTCCATTTCCGACACGCGACAGAGTTTGCCGCTCTTGGCTATGACCTCAAACATCTGGGTGATGTGCTTCTGGATGTTCTTCTGGATATTGGCATCCTCATAGCAACTGATATGCATCTGGGTGCCGATACCGTCGATATGGGTCACACCGTCGTCCTCCCATTTCTTGATCCAGTTGACCAGGCTCTTCACCTTCTTGTTGTTGTCCCAGTCGGACTCCAGGTTATAGTCGTTGATGAAGAGTTTGATGTCGTCCGGGCCATACTTGCGGGCCAGGCGACAGGCCTGACGCACGTACTCCAGGTCGCCCATATAGTCCTGCCAGTAGAAAGCGTCGCCACCTACATCCCACGTGGCATTGGGATTGCCTTCGGGCTTATATGCCTTGGAGTGCTGGAGGGTATAATTGCCGGAGCCGTCGTCACCGTCACCGCCGATGGCCTCGTTGACGAGGTCAAAGGCCTTGACCCTGCCGTCGCAAGCCTCCATCATGCCCTTGATCCACTTGTCCATGGCATAGACGAGGGTATCGTGCATCTCTTCCCTGGTCTGGGGGATGGTCTTGCCTACATAGCCCTCAAACTTGATGCTCTTGATATAGACGTCGCCCACGAAGTCGCCACACTGGAGCATGAAGAAACAGTTGTCCATCGTGGCCTTATAGTCGATTTCCACATCCTGCCATTCGGTCGTAAAGGGAATCTCGGCATAGGCTCCGCCACCCCAGTCGCCCAGTTTGGTGTGGAGATAGCCGGCCTCAGTGCCCCGTACAGTCATGGTCATCTTGTATGTCTTGTCTGTAGTGGTCATGATATCGGTCATGGCCAGGAACTGCACGTCCCATGAGTTGTCGTTCATCTTGGTGCAATGGATGTTAAGACCATCTGTCGCGTCGAAGTTGAGCGAAAAACCGTATTTGTCTTTGTCTGACGACCAGCCGACGGTCTTGTTAGTGCGGAAATCCTTGCTGGCGACCTCAGCCCATGTCTCTTCAGAAGTAGGGTCAGGCTTGTCGGCGAGGAGTTTCAGCAACCATCCCTTGGGCTGCTGGGAGTGCCAGGCGAGGGTGTGGCCATAGACATGGATTCCAGCCTCGGAAGCGGCTTCCACATACTTCTTCACGTTGGTGAAGTTCATGTTGCCGTTGCCGTCTACGCAACTGGCCATCTTCATGGCGTTGCCGGCGACGGTCTCCGTGAAGTTCTGGTTGATCATTTTCCGGTACGTGGCATTGCTCAGGTATTCGCTGACGGTGGTGCCGGCGCCGAGTTTGAAGTTGGGATACTTTGTGTAGTCGATGTACTCTTTCAGGGCCTGATACTCATCCAAGTAGCGGTAGTCGTCGTTGTTAGGCTTGCCCTGTTCGAACTTTTCCTGTGCCATTGCCGAGGCCGAGAGGCCGGCAAAGAGCATGATGATGCAGAATTTCTTCATGTGTGAATTTGTTAAAACGCTGCAAAGGTACATAAAATATATCAGAACAGGAAATATTTCATGTAATTATTCCCACGGTTGGACTATAAAAGTCCCACTGTGGGAATCTGTAGCAAGTAGATTTTAAACGGATATGTGCGAGTAAGGAATGACATCATTTAAGGCCTTTTGCGGGAATACTCATCCAGTACGTCCGCTCCTCGTCGTCCATCTTCTCGATGGCATAGCGAAGAGCAGTGCGTGGCATCTCAGAGGCATGCTGACGAAGGAAATCGCGCAAGAGATCCATCGACACCCGCTTGCCCATTTCCCGAAGCATCCATCCGACGGCCTTATGCATCAGGTCGTGCGGATGGTGGAGATGGATCTCGGCATAGCGCAGGCACCACGAGGCATCGCCCATCTGCGAGGTCTTCCACGAGCAGACGATGCTCATGCGTTGTTTCCACAGGCAGGTGCTGACAGCCAGTTCGTCGAGCACGTTTATCTTATAGTCCCTCTCGCCGAGAGCCGATGGGAGCATCAGCCAGTGGCCAAGTATCTTTGGTGCCGACAGATCTACCAGGTCCCAGTTGTTGGCCTGCTCGGCATATTTCAGATAGAGCATCAGGATTTCGTCCCGTCTCCGGATAGCTTTCGCATCATTGACGAGCCGTTTCGTTGCCTGTCGCTCGAAATGCCAGACGAGTATCAGCAGTCCGCAGAGCCTCACTTCATGCCAAGGGCTCATCAGCAGTCCGGGTATCTCGCTCAGTGGTGTATCCTTCGCTACTGCTTTCACCACTTCTCTCGTCTGTGGCACCTTCATGCCCAGGAACTCATCACCATAGCCGTACTCCCCAGGTCGCGTCTTGAAAAATCTCATCAGCACCTGCCGTTGAGACTCGTCTTGAAGCGACTCCATGTATTGGATGATCTCTCTTGCAGTCATCTTGCCTTTTGTATTGTTTATTCGAGTGCAAATTTACGAAAATCCGCCGGAATAGCCATCTTTTTACCTAATAATTTGGTTATTTCAATAGGAATCCATATTTTTACAGAACAAAATTGACTAGATGATGAGAAATTCTGTAAAAAAACTATTTCTGGCTGCCTGTGCAGTCATGGTCTTGGGATCATGTACGGTTGAAGAATGCACACGGGGTCTGACCCTGTGTGCACTCCCCATTTAATGGTGGTGCCTCCTGACGTTGTTGCTGATGCCTTGCAAGGGTGTCAGAGACGCCAAGTCAGACAGTAAGGGATGCCTGTTATACCCCTATAACAGGCATCCCTTACTCCGTAACAAGGCATCTCTTACTGTCGTGCAAGGCATCAGAACGAGTGTTAGTAGGCATCGTTATAAACGATCCCCTTGTTTTGCAAAGTCGGGATGGCAAAATGATGGTTCTCACTCAGAAAACGGTCACGGTCACAGCTGTGACCATGTGACCGCCAGAGTAAAGATAAAAATGTTTTGTAAACAATATTCAGAAAAACGGACACCCTTGAAGTATATTTGTACACACTTGATTTTCAGCACTTTGCAAATATTCGAGAAAAGACTAAGGAAAGTAGGAGAAAGCAGTAAGGAAAGTCAGAGTTTCATGCCTATAAACTCTCAGAAAGATGGCATGTTTCTTCGGGAAAGTTACAATGTTCTACAGGTTGTAAACATATTTCGTTTTGCGACAAATCTCTGCGGTCACATGGTCACAGCTGTGACCGTGACCGTTTCGGTGTGATGTAATAAATTGGCGGTTAGATAAAATTATATTCGACCTGTGCATTGTTTTTGCATAGGTTTTTTGTATCTTTGCACCATCAAATGATTTAATTTTGGCAAAGAACCTTTTAAACAAGTATGATTTCCGTCAGGAGATTCTATCGCAAGGTTGCGACATTGAGGTGCTAGAGCCAAAATGGTTCCGTGATGAAGTGGCAGAGATATCCAAACACATGTGGAACACGCCAGAGATTATACCAACAAAGGAGGACTATACCTTCAGCGGCAGGAGCGAGATACCTGAGAATATGCCCCCCAACGACGTGATAGTTACGGGCCGGAAATGAATTTCGGAATCAATCTCATTAAACGCAGCTAGCTGGCGGGACAGATTACCTGAGTCATAGCAGTCATCATACCCAAGAATCTGTCCCAGTGATCTGATGTCCCCGTGATCTGCCTGCATATGGAAGAGTTGGAAGAATCCGAAGACGCGGATAGCGAACCTCATCAGATGTGGATTGCCTAAAAAGCAGGCATGGAAACAAGGCTGGACTCATGGCTATTGGCATGTCGCTGACACGTGGA
>Ga0247611_10007110_pt1 | contig 14161 bp, 7 predicted proteins | sample 177DNAGHGhighgp2_FD_192422 | JGI IMG/M metagenome (GOLD analysis project Ga0247611, IMG submission 192422) | Sheep rumen microbial communities from Palmerston North, Manawatu-Wanganui, New Zealand - 1770 DNA GHGhigh gp2 | ecosystem: Host-associated > Mammals > Digestive system > Stomach > Rumen ...
TGTCGTATTTAAATACATCACAACAGGAATTTTCCGTTCACTACTCTGACGTGACAACAGTCGTTCAAACTCCTGATCGTTATTCCGATAGAGCGCCATTCCTGCATGTAAATGCTGAGGCATCTGTTGCGGATAAAGCCTATTGCCTTCTGCACGGTTTACACGGAAGCCCTCCAACTCACGTTCTTGATTGATAAAACACAATCCGTCACCATTAGTAAACGAGGCGGTACCTGCCACATTAAAGGAGTCACGTCGCATTTCCTTGACATAACCAACATACTCTCCCATCGCTTTCGGTGTATCAGGAGAAAAGATATCTGGTTGTCTACCATGCAGGAAATAGGTAGTAAAACCACGATTGAACGTCTTATTCAGATTTGGTGTAAATGAATAGGTGCAATGACCTTGGGAGGCTCGGCAGTACTTGTCAGCATGTTTGGCAATAATAGCATCAAGTCTCTGACTATATGCTGCCACAACATTCTTCACATAAGAAACATCCTTCAGGCGCCCTTCAATCTTAAAAGAGGTAGCACCCGCCTGTATCAACTCCTCTAAATGGTCGCTCTGATTCATATCCTTCAACGAAAGGAGATGACGCTGATGCTCTATCTCATGACCATCTGCATCCAACAAATCGAACTTCATGCGACAAAACTGTGCACAGGAACCACGATTTGCTGAACGATTGAAGCAATACTGGGAAGCATAACACAGTCCGCTGTAACTGACACATAAGGCTCCGTGAACAAATACCTCCAAAGGCATATCAGGTATTTCACGATGGATGGCTGCTATTTCGTCAACAGATAGTTCGCGGGCAAGGACGACACGCTGGAAACCAAGTTCCGACAACCATTTCACTTTCTCCGCACTTCGATTGTCCGTCTGTGTAGATGCATGAAGAGGAATCGGTGGAAGATTCATCTGGAGGATTCCCATATCCTGTACCAAGATAGCATCCACATCAATATCTGCCAGTTGATGAATCAATTGTTCCGTAGCATCTGTCTCGTCGTCGTAAATGATCGTGTTAACTGTGACATAGACTTTCACAGCAAACTGATGGGCGTAATCACAAAGATGATGGATATCCTCTATACTATTACCTGCAGCTGCACGAGCCCCAAACCGCTGAGCACCGATATAGACAGCATCAGCGCCATGGTCGACAGCGGCTATTCCGCATGCAAGATTCTTGGCTGGTGCAAGCAGTTCGAGAGGTATCATTCAATCTTATTGATATCGTATGGAGTCTCTTGATAGACGTAATAGTTAATCCAGTTGCTGTAAAGCAGGTTGGCATGGGCACGCCATGTAACAAGCGGTTCCTTGTTTGGATCGTCATCACGATAATAATTCTTAGGCTTTTCCACATCGTCACGAATATCCTTATCACGCTTGTATTCATTATCAAGTGTGTTGGGTGCATATTCCAAATGACCTGTAATAAAGAACTCACGACCATTGCGCGCCATTACCATACTAACGCCACAATCAGGAGATTCTGCTATTAATGTCAAGTCAGGATGAGCCAAAATATCGTCACGATGCAGTTCTGTATGACGACTATGCGGCATCTGGAACACATCATCAAATCCACGGAAGATAGGTAATTGCGGGGTCAATGGCATTTGTGGGAAGATGCCGAACATCTTTTTCTGCAACGGATATTTGGGGATACCATAATGATAATACAGACCTGCCTGGGCAGCCCAACATATATATAAGGTACTCGTCACATGCGTACGCGCCCACGCGAAGATGTCCTGCATCTCGTCCCAATAAGTCACATCCTCAAAATCAAGCGTTTCAACAGGAGCACCCGTGATAATCATTCCGTCGTATTTCTCATTACGCATCTGCTCAAAGTCACGATAGAACATCATCATATGCTCTATCGGTGTATTCTTGGGCGTGTGACTGCGCAGTTTCATGAAACTAATTTCCAACTGCAACGGCGTATTTGACAACAAACGTATCAGGTCTGTCTCCGTCGTAATCTTCAACGGCATCAGGTTGAGAATAACAATCTTCAAAGGACGGATATCCTGCATGTGGGCACGAGTATCATCCATCACGAAGATGTTCTCCTGCTTAAGCAAGTCTATCGCTGGTAACCTATCTGGTAATCTTAATGGCATATGCTATCATTATAAAATAGAGAAAACACATACAGAGACATTGTCAAAGCCTCCGGCAACAATAGCAGCCTCACAAAGTTGGTTTGCATTAGCGCCCTCAGCCATCAACTGTGCTATCTCTTCATCCTTTATCATATCATTCAATCCATCCGAACACAACAGATAAGTGTCTCCTTCCAGGAATTCATCCGTAAACTCATACATATCGATATACGATGTCTTACAGCCTGCCCCTATACAATTAGTGATGATATTCGTATGTTTCTTTTCACCATTCGCTGTATTCAAAGAATGATCTGTGGAAAGTTGCAACAATTGTCCATTACGATAACGATACAAACGACTGTCACCACAATTCACCCAATAATACTTTTTATTATAATAGATGATTCCGACCAAGGTTGTACCCATATCCGACATGGACGGGTTTACCAGTCCTTTTGAGGCTATCATCTTATTGACAGAATCCAGCCACACCATAATCATCTCATTAAATTCAACAGAAGAAAGATTCTTTGGTAAGTCATTAATAAAGAACTGGAGATTCTCTAATGCATCTGCACTTGCGACCTCTCCCGCATTATGACCGCCCATTCCATCTGCAACAGCTATGACGAAACGGTCTGTATTTTCTGTCAAAAACTCTGTTTGGTACACTTCGCTACGCACAAACTTGTCGTAAGCAAGCACCATATCCTCATTGTTACTCCTGACACATCCCACACGGCTTGCTGCCGTTAAGACTATTCTACTCATAATAATTCAATAACATCTAAAATATAACCCATTCCTCAACTCACACTCACTTGCAGGTTGATATTTGCCAACGAGACAATATCTCCGCTTTTTATGGACATCGGAATATCGGGTAACAAATCACGCTGATTCAGTTTCGTACCATTAGACGAGTGCTTGTCTATGATACACCATCCTGAATCAGGCTTATATATCAACTGGGCATGTACACTGGAAATGTACATATTACCGTCAAACAACTGCTGATAGGGACCTTGCTTACGTCCGATAATCGCACCATTGATTCCCACCATACGGATATTCAATGACGAATTATAAAGAGTAAGGGTCGGAATTCCCTGAATCTGTACATCCTGTGGCGGAGCATTATTATAGTTCTCTCTTGCCGTAGCAAAAGTACGACTGATATCTGCCGCTGTGGAATTAGTATTACCTGCCGGTTTATTCGCCTGCTCTTCGGCACTTTCCATCAAACCGCCACAATACGTACAACGGCGTCCTATGCCGACACGACCGCAATTCGAACAATATAGCAAGGCCTGTCCACACTGGTCACAGTAATAGGACTGCTCCTCTATCTCTTCTCTACAACTTGGACATATAATCATATCTCATCCTTTATATCTTCTGGCAAAATCATTTGATAGGTCTCCTGAGTGATTTCATTCTGCTTCATACCACTGACACGAACAGACAACTGCTGAATGGTCTCATCCAACATGTTACGCATCTCACGGGCATTACCGAAGGAGTCACTCTTACTAACAACCTTACGACAAATTAAATCCATCAACTTAAACTCCGCTGCCGGTGACAATGTATAATTGTCTTTAGAAGCCATCTTCTTGAAGATAGCCAGCAGCTCGTCTTCATTGTAGTCTTCAATATGCATCTTATGGGTGAAGCGACTGGCAAGACCCGGATTGACTTCCAGGAACGCTTCCATCTCGTCCTTATAGCCAGCGGCTATGACAACGAACTTACCACGGTCGTCCTCCATACGTTTCATCAGGGTATCTATCGCTTCCTTTCCATACTGGTCGTTCTCCGAGGAAAGGGTATATGCCTCATCAATGAAGAGAATACCACCCATTGCCTTGTCACACATGTTATTGACAATCTTTGGTGTCTCACCCATATACTTTCCTACTAAAGTTGCACGACTGGCTTCTATCACACGACTCGTTGGCAGGATCTCCATACTCTGCAGGATCTCTCCCATCTTACGTGCTATAGACGTCTTACCCGTACCTGGATTGCCTGTCAGTATAAAATTCATAGCCATCTGCTGTACCTTACCGGCACCCATGGCAGCACGCTGTTTCATGAACATACTCTGTACGGCAAGACGACGAATCATATTCTTAACAGAACGCATTCCGATAAATTCATCCAGTTCATTGAGGACTTCATCCAACGGACGTACCTTCTCTGACTGACTAACAGCAAGGTCTGCTTCAGTAATACGGTACATATCTTCGTCTTTGAAGTCTGGGTTGTTCACCTCAGCCATTAGACGCTGACTCTGTTTCTCAACGGCAGCATCAAAGATTCTCCTTGCCTCACGGGCGTTACCGAAGTTTTTATCCCGACGCAGATACAACTGTTCAAACTGACGATGGATGGCTTCACGAGTAGCATCATCCACTGTAAAGTTCTTACCCTTGGCAAGATTGATAAATATCTGAGTCAATTCGTCTGGTGTATAGTCATCGAAATGAATGGTCTGAGTGAAACGACTCTTCAGTCCAGGGTTCGTATCAATGAAGTCATGCATCTGGTCTGTATAACCGGCTACAATACAAATAAACTTGCCTCGGTCATCCTCCAAGCGTTTCAACAGCGTATCTATCGCTTCACTGCCGAATGAATCCTGATCACTGGACTTCAAGGTATAAGCCTCATCAATAAACAAGACACCACCCAACGCTGAATCAATCAACTGATTCGTCTTAATCGCAGTTTGTCCAGAATAGCCAGAAACCAGTTTACTTCTATCAGCCTCTACCAGTTGTCCACGTGACAAGACACCCAATGTACGGAAGACATCTGCCATGATTCGTGCAACTGTAGTCTTACCAGTTCCTGGATTACCTGTAAACACGTAATGCTTACCTTGGAAAGTATTCGTTTCTCCACGACGTATCTGTAGGTTAAGGAAGGCTGCCAAATTTGAAATCTCCTGTTTAACAGCAGCAAGACCTACCATTCCATTCAGTTTCTCCAGACATACTGTATAATCAACAGCCTTAGGTGCCTCATACGGAATATCCTCCTGGGTTATCGTCATCAACTCCTCATCTGTCTTCGAAGACATGTCTCCTTGCTGCAGACGTTCTGCCTGTTTGGCGCATATCTTGTCGAACAACTGACGCATCGTACGACCATTGGCAAAATCCTTTTCACGGGAGTCATACAATTCCGTTATCATCTTCCGTGCCAACTCTTCTGCATCAGGAGCAAACTGGTATTTCTTTGCTTTGGCAAAGACTTGCATAATCTCAAAGAGTTGGTCAGGATTATAGTCTTCTATATTCAGGAAATAACTGAAACGGCTACGCACACCTGGATTGATACGGAACAGATTCTCCATCTCTGTCCTATATCCAGCAGCAATGACGACGAACTTACCACGATCGTCCTCCATGCGTTTCATCAACTGCTCCAATGCCTGTGCTCCCTGATTGTCACGGTCACCACCTTGACTAACGGGAGCCAATGTATATGCTTCATCCACAAAAAGAATACCGCCCATTGCCTTGTCACACAAACGGTCAACGACCTTAGGTGTCTCACCCTGATAAGGACTTACCATCTTGGCGCGGTCACACTCAACAACATGTCCGCTATCAAGATAACCGATAGACTCCAATATCTCTCCCAGTTTACGAGCGATAGTCGTTTTACCTGTTCCAGGATTACCCGTCAGTACAATATGAATGCCTGCTTTCTGCTGTTCACCCAGTCCACGTTGGGCACGCTGAACACTATTCTGCACAGTATAGGCAATTTCCTTAACGGCTTTCTTCACCTCGTCCATACCAATATACTGGTCGAGATCGCTAAGAATATCTTCCAAAGTACGCTCCTCAGGAACATAACCACGGATATCACCCTCCTCTATCATTGTTGCATCTGCGCCACGACTGATAAAAGAAGTGAAAATATCCTCGGCAGTCTTTGTCGCTACATGACGATAGCCAAATGTATCATCTTTTATTTTTAGTTGATATTGGAAGAAACGCTCCAATCTATGCTCTGCTTCTGGTGTATAGGCAGATATGCCATATTTCGTACGTAACTCCTGTTTACATACCTCACACAAATCTACATAATCAGGAGTAGGCAGACGGAACGTGTACTTGAAACGGTTCTGTGCTGCCGGATTGTTTGTCAGGAAGTCATCCAGTCCTTTGGGAAGACCAGAAATAATAACGATAGGATTGTCATCCCACTTATCCATCTCAACAAACAATTTGTCAAGCGGATTGACTTGATTCGAGTACCTGTCAGGAAGAAGTTTCTGAACATTATCGAAGAACAAAATACCATCCTTGGCTTTCTTAATGTTATCATCCCATTTATCAACAAAACGCTGATAATCCACCGCATCTACCAAGGTCAATTTGGGCTTTTCTATTATCTTGTGCTGATAGAAATAGTCACGTATGACTTCTGCCAAAGCAGTCTTACCTGTACCTGTCTCACCAATGATAATCGCATTCACGCTGAGACGGACTTTCATGATGTCTTTACGCGAGTGTAGATATGTATACGTATCTACAACTGTCTTCAATTGTTTCTTGACATCATCCAAGCCGACGATACGGTCAAGTACGTTCTGCGAAATCAGTGGTTTGCCACACCATTTACAGAACTTGGCTACCGAACGGTTTTCTTTATGACAATGCTCACATACCATATTATTCCACGTCCTTTTGTATTTGCTTTACAACTTTTGTCGGACTCAACCTCCAGTCATCCAAATTAGGATTACTAATATTCAACAATTTGGGGCTGAACATCAACAATTCCATTAACAACAGTCCTACTAATATAGACCATAATATATAATGGAGTACAGATTCTCCACTCAAAGAGCGTATTTGGTTCGTCACATCATCAAGTATACCAAAATTCGATCCTTTGAATTTAAACTTCCTTTCCTTAAAGGTATAATACAAAGGCTCTAATAATGTGGACTTGATGTCATCGTCCATAACCTCTGATATCAACAGATTCTCATCATTTGCATCTGAACGGAAATCCGTAAAATGACAAATCGCCATGTAAATCGCTGTAAAGACAAGTATCGCTGGTACAAACAAGGAAGGAGACGATCCGTTTATATATCTCAATACCATAATAGGTATAAGTGATGAAAGTATGCCTAACAATCCCCAAAGGCATGAGAAGACAAAACCATAACCTTTGAAATATGCACGTGTACCTATTATTATCGCTGTCATACCACCCAATGGTAATGTAATAGTCAAGGTGGAATGACTTAATAAATAGTCTCTGCCACTGACACCACAAATTAATAAGAGTAAAGCCCATACACCACAAAGAGAATAGAAGGTCATACGCCATACTTTCTCCTTATTCTTTGCCTTGTAATAACCTTTACGTACCTCTGCATACTTGGCAGCGGTTTCTTCCTTGGCATTACCGAAACGTTTATAATGAGGCTGATTTGGATCTATCTCACCTAACATCAATATCCAACTCTCCAAACTACGCTCATAAGAATAAGTCTCGCTGAAGTCTTTTCCGGGATCCTCATGATAAAAGATTGATAGCCATTGACTCAAAGAGCCTTGTTTCATCTCCTTTGCAAGTTGTGGTCGTCTTCCTAACTTGTCAATATTAAGCCCGTCAACTAATTCCAGACCGTCATCCAACAAATAGGTTGGTCTTGCACCTAAAATCTTACAGAAACGATAGGCTGCTGTGCGTAAGTCATATGCACCAAGTCGTTCTGTATTCTCTTCACTCTTCATATTGAAGCATGCACGTGCCTGATTTAACTGTTCAAACCAACCATGTAATTGTGCGAAATAAGCAAAACGACCATCCGGATCAGCATAATCCGCAATATGTACTTTAAACTCTTTTTCGCTAAGTGATTGCCATTCTTTCATTTGCTGACACAGTAACTCACCCACTCTATATGGTGTGTCTGCTTCACGTAAATCATAAGCCGCTTCACGATCTATGTTATATAACACCTTATATCCTAAAGAACGAGAAGGCTTCTGACCGTTTGTCATGATTCGCAGTGCCTCACATGCCATCCTGTCCTCATGACTATACATCCATGACAAAAGTCGTCCGTCACTCAAAGATATCCATGCATCATCAGAACAATCTTCATGACCAAAGGAATGAACTATCTCAGACAATGAAGATGAAGGATACTGGGCAAGGAATGGAATATCCTTGTCTATCTCATATACCATCTTCAAGATTGAAATACGACCATCAAAGTCCTTTTCTGAGAAATAGCCACGTATTCGGTCTATGTTTGCCTTGGAGTGAGACTCCAGGTACAGATAAAGATTGTCGTTAGGATTCCGTAATACGATGGAATATTCTTTCTGATAACTAAGCACTGAAATACCCACACTATGCAAATCATCGCAAAGATTCCCATGCAAGTCCTTATATGGATAAGTCGGCTCCATCACATAGACCGCAGCCATCAAACCAGCATGTTGGTCAGCAGGATAGCGATTAACAACAATATCTTTAACAACAGAACTCAATTTCACATTTCCACATTGTTCCAACCATCCAGCTACTCTTCCATTATATAAATAATTAATGGCAAGTCGCTCATTGTCCAACAATAATGGTATCAATTCATGAACATTATCCGCTACAAGATTCTTCTCTGGGTCAACAATGAAACTCCGGTATTTCAGAATTGGTGAGGAGACATCTACTTCAACATTCTCACCTAAGAACCAACGCTCTACCTGCTCATACCCCCAACGGCTCTGTGGGTTAACGGCTGTCAATCCTTGCACAATCATTTTGACACGATCAGGCAATTCATTGATACGAGGTAGGCGACCTTCATTCTTCTTACGCATCATAACGCGCTCGTTCTGGCTCAAGGGATTACTACCCAGCCAGAGAGTCATCAATGTAATACCTAAAGAATAGAAATCGACTGATGGTGTAATCTCCACTTCACCGTCAATCACGTCATTATACATTTCAGGAGCAGCATATACTGGAGTACGTGCTTGCGTTGTCTTGTGTAAACGCTCGTCTCCATCCATCACACTTGAAATACCAAAGTCTCCCAACACTATTTCTTGATGTCCTTCATCACGAAAGAAAAAATTACCAGGTTTGATATCTTTGTGTATAACGTTACTATTATGACAATAGGCAAGAGCAGCAGCAGCTTGCAATGCAATACGACGAAACTGGTTGAAATCTCCATCCAGATCATAATCATTAAGAGTTCCGCCCCGTAAGTATTCCATCAGTTCATAATCACGACTTTTACCATCCACATAAGTCTTACCATAATCATAGATTTTGACAATCGTCTCCATGCCAAAACTTTGTATGATACGATAAAGTGTTTTCTTGATAGTAAAATTCGGATAATAGACCTTTAACACCATTTCCTGATTGTCGCAAATGACCAAGAAAACTTGCGCTTCACCTGAATTATCACTCAGACATTTTACACAATGATAGACTTTTCCCTTTATAATGAAGTCATTTGCGACACCTGATTGGGCAGGTGTATCACTATCTGGTCTGACAGTTCTCTCTCCTACTGAGCCTTTTTGCGGGGCGACTCGGATAGTCACCCCGTTATTTTCTGGAGTTCTTATCGTTTGATCCATTATTTGTCGTCTTTTATTTCTTCTGTACTATTTTTCCCAAGTACAACCCATTTACCTCCAAGATGTGGCTTTGCGCAGCCACATGGACTACTATGAAGTGCGTGCTTGAAATTGCATACCCACGCCAAACGGACACCCATTGGTTTACTTGCCATTGCATAATTGCGAGCTTGGATAGGTGATGATGTGGGAGGTACTGCCAATTTGTCAAGAATAGCCGATAGTTTCTTTATCTTATCCGCCTTCTTTTCCTCTAATTCTTCTTTCGTCATGCGTTTTGTTTCCACCTTGGGAATGGACGGATGCTCTACACCAGCATCCTTTGCCAATAATGTCAGTAATCGCTCACGCAATTTGATATTCGCTTGTTCCTTCACGATATCACGCTCTGAATTGTATGGTAAGGAACTTTCCAAATTCGAGTATTCCTGAACTACATCCAACAATTCCTTGTAGTCCGGGTTCTTCTGCAACTCCTTTAGCATTTCCTTCGCCTCTGCTGTCAAGGCTGTTCCACACTTCTTGCAGAATGCAAAATCATTCATTGTATGACAGGTAGGACAAACCAATCCACCACGAGGACTTCCACACTCTGGGCAATAGGCTTCATTACCCTTCAGTTTGGCACCACAATAGGAACAAATATCTTTTCGAATATAACGATGGCAAGCCTCACAGAAATCCGCATCAGGGTCTACCTCTGCTCCACAGAATGGGCACGAAGATTTACTAATGGGATGACCACACTGTGCACAAAACATTGCCTCGGGTTCATTAACAGCTCCACAAAAGGGACATATCTTACCCCCGGCTTGCTGTTGTTGCTGCTGTTGTTGCAACACTGGCTGTTGAATATCTTCTTCTAATACAGCCTGTTTCTCACGAATCATTTCCTGAGGACGAATTGTTCTCTGGGTTCTTTCAAGATTATCAGTATTATCTGTTGTCATCATTTAGGTAGCACTAAGTTAGTTGCAAAGATAACACTATTTTTTAAAATAAAACAAAAAACCGCCGTAAATTTATATTTACGACGGCATTTTTTCCTATTTTGGAGGTATTTTACCACAAAGAAAGGCGTTTTTCCTTTGAAATATACATTTTATCGCCTTCTTTAATGCTAAAAGCATCATACCACATGTCGATATGTGGAAGGGCTCCATTCACGCGCCAACGTCCTAAAGAATGAGGATCGCTTTTCGTACGATTGCGTATCTCTGCTTCCGTGATATTTCCTGCCCACACACCAGCATAGGCAAGGAAGAAACGCTGATCAGCCGTCAATCCGTCAATGACAGGAAGCGGATTATTCTTGGTAGCATTCTTATAAGCATAGTAAGCGACTTGTAAGCCACCATGGTCTGCAAGATTCTCGCCCAAAGTCAAACGACCGTTCGCATTCAAATCAGGCAACACTTTGATACCAGAAAAGAAATCAGCATACTTATCCGTTCTTTCTGTAAAGTTTTTTGCATCAGAATCCTTCCACCAATCATGCATATTACCATCTTTATCGTATTGACGTCCTTGATCATCAAAGCCATGAGTCATCTCATGTCCAATAACCACACCGATAGCCCCATAGTTAAAAGCATCGTCCGCTGTCGGATCAAAGAAAGGAACTTGCAAGATTCCAGCAGGGAAACATATCTCATTTGTCGTGGGATTATAATAGGCGTTTACGGTTTGTGGCGTCATATACCAATCCTCACGATCAACGGGTTTTCCTGCTGTGTGATTAATCTGCCAGGCTGTTAAGAAGCGACGGCACTCCTTTACATTCTCGTAGTAAGATTTTTTCGCATCAATCTGCAATCCTGTCAAATCTCTCCAGCGATCAGGATAACCAATCTTTACATAGAAAGTATTTAACTTCAGCAACGCATTCACCTTCGTCGAATCATCCATCCAGTCTTGTGCTGCAATACGCTCACCCAGAGCAATACGCAGGTTCTCCACCAGTTTCTTCATACGCTCCTTCGACGAAGCAGGGAAATACTTCTTGACATAGATACGCCCTAACTCTTCGCCCATAAAGCCTTGTACCTGTATGGTAGCACGTCGCCACAGCGGATGATCTTCTTTTCTTCCTGACATCACCTTACCATAGAAATCGAAGTTTGCCTCGCGGACAGCATCGTTCAGGAAACCTGCAGCACTGCCAATCTGTCCCCACTCCATCACATCACGATACTCCTCTGGGGTCATCTTGGCGAAAATCTCGTCGGCAGCAGCCATGAAGGCAGGCTGTCCTACTACCATTTCTTGAATATACTCGCTTTTTACGCCCATAGCGTTGGCTTGTTTCTCCAACTGGAAGTGAGGATACTTTGCATCAAACTCGACAAAGGTCATCTTATTGTAGTTGGCAATAGGATCACGCAGTTCTGTTCTTGACTTCGAAACTTTGGCAAGCGCTGTCTCTACCTTCATGATGTTCTTCATCTTCTTCTCTGCGACACTCTTTTTAAAACCAAAGAGTTGGAACATACGAACGATATGTTCTTTGTAAGCCTCACGAATCTTAACGGTAGCCTCGTCGTTCTCCAAATAGTAGTCTTTCTGTCCTAACGTCAGTCCTCCCTGATTAATACTCAGGATGTTCTGGGAGGCATTCTTGTCATCAGCTCCGAAATAAGCATGGAAGAACTCCATATTACCATAAGGCATCAACTCCAACTGAATGGCAAAGAGTTGCTCTTTCGTCTTTGCTGCCTCCATCTTCTGGATAATTGGCATCGCTGGAACAATACCATCTTTCTCACGACGGACAGAGTCCATAGCCAATTTATAAAGGTCGCTTAACTGCTGCTCGACAGTTCCTTCAGGATAAGTATTCTCTAACAATTCTTTCAGAATCCCGTTGATGCGTTTGTTGTTATCTTCCGCCAAACGGTCAAAACTACCGAAACGCGAATAGGCGGCAGGCAATGGATTCTTCTTCATCCACCCACCACATGCATACTCATAGAAATCCTCCCCTGGTTTGACGGTCTGATTGAGGTCAGTTAAGTCAACACCTGATTTAAGGGGCTCTTGTGCCATTGTCAATACTGACATAGATGATAATACCATCATCATAAATACTCCTTTAATTTTCATCGTTCTATTATGTTAGTTGTTCTAATTCTTCTGAGAGTTTCTCCCAACGCTCCACTTCCTCGTCAAGAGCTTTCTTCACGGTAGTGTACTCTGTCACATACTCCATATTAGAGGCATTTACAGGATTCATCAGCAGTTCGTCGAGTTCTTTCAATCGACGTTCCATATCATTGATTTTCCGCTCTGATTCTTCTACAGCACGCTCTGCTTTACGGAGTCTCTTTTGTTGCTCCTTATGCTCAGCATAGTTGTTTTTCGGAGAACTCTGAGCACTCTGATTATTTTGAGCACTCTGATTATTTTGAGTTCTCTGAAGTTCTGACAAATCATCAATCTGTCTCGACTGAAGAAAGTCATAGATACCACCTAGATGCTCTTTCACTTTACCTCCTCCAAACTCATAGACCTTCGTTACTAAACCATCCAAAAACTCACGGTCGTGACTGACAATGATAGCAGTTCCGTCGAAAGCCTTGATGGCTTCCTTCAACACATCCTTCGACGGCATATCCAAATGATTGGTAGGCTCATCAAGTATCAACAGATTGACGGGTTCCAATAATAAACGTATCATGGCAAGGCGACTTCGTTCACCACCACTCAACACCTTCACTTTCTTGTCGGAAGCCTCTCCGCCAAACATAAACGCTCCTAATATATCATTGATTTTCAGTCGGATATCCCCTTTCGCTACATAATCTATTGTTTGGAAAACTGTCAGTGACTCATCCAATAACTGTGCCTGATTCTGTGCAAAATATCCAATCTGGATATTATGTCCTATTTTCAGATTTCCATCAAACGGAATCTCATTCATGATACATTTTACGAGTGTTGACTTACCCTCACCATTCTTACCAACAAAAGCGACCTTTTCTCCTCGTTTGATTGTCAGTGTCACATGATCGAACACGGTATGCGCACCATAGTCTTTCCGCACATCCTCGCAGATAATAGGATAGTCACCGCTACGCAGACAAGGTGGGAACTTCAGATGCATGGCAGCATTGTCGACCTCATCCACCTCAATAGGCACAATCTTTTCTAATTGTTTAATCTTCTGTTGCACCTGTACTGCTTTGGTTGCCTTATAGCGGAAACGTTCGATGAAGTCCTTCATGTCAGCCACTTCCTTTTGCTGGTTCTCGTAGGCTCGCTGTTGTTGTTCTCTCCGTTCTTTGCGAAGCACGACATATTCGTCATACTTCACCTTGTAATCGATAATTCTTCCGCAGGATATCTCCAGCGTACGATTGGACACATTATTAATAAATGCACGGTCAT
>Ga0247611_10007111_pt1 | contig 14156 bp, 11 predicted proteins | sample 177DNAGHGhighgp2_FD_192422 | JGI IMG/M metagenome (GOLD analysis project Ga0247611, IMG submission 192422) | Sheep rumen microbial communities from Palmerston North, Manawatu-Wanganui, New Zealand - 1770 DNA GHGhigh gp2 | ecosystem: Host-associated > Mammals > Digestive system > Stomach > Rumen...
GTTTCCCTCCGCTGCGCCTGGTTCGCCCCTCGCGTCCGCCGCTTCGCGTCGCCCCGCCCGCTTCTGGCTCAATGCGGGTGTAATGGGCTGTTTACCTGCGGTGCTGTTCCCGTTTGAGCTGTTAGGGGGTAGCCGCCTCCTTTCCTGCAGGTTTCCGCCTTATCCCAAAGGGTGCTCAATGGGTGCTGAAAGGGTGATCAAAGGCTGCTCAGCCCAAGATCACCCCAACGTCATTCCAATATGCTCCCGAAGAACTACTCCTTTGCGACTTCGTGCCTGTACGTGCACTCGCCCTTTACGGTTTGATTTCCTCGCCGCGCTTTAACATTTCATTTACCTCATGTCGCACGTAGTCGCACAACCGCCCGTAAGCCGGCTTACCCCATTTCTTCGCCCGGTACAAGGTCTCGTCATATTTCGCTTGCCATGCCGCACGCCGCTCCGGATCACGTAAGATAGCCTTACTCTCTGCAACATAAATGCTGAACTGCTTTGCCGTAGGATGCGCAGCACGCCTTTTCTTCTCTGCCTTACTCAATTCTGGCTTATGACATACTGCCGCCCACTTTGCATTCCCCGGTATATGCCGTGCATAGAAATCCTTATCCACATGCCCTTTCATGTCATCCACCAACCCCGTCCATTGTACTTTCATAGTATTTAATGAGTTAAATAGTTACTTTTCAAGATCGAGTGCAAAGATAGTAAAAATTTTTGATACATGCAAATTTTGCTTCATTTTTTACATCGTCTATTGTGTCGAATGTCATTCGACGAACAACGGCGACATCTCTGCCGCCGTTGCTTTCACTCAAGGAAAGAACAATGGTACTCTATTGTGGCGCGTTTGGTAGTGGGATTGATGATGATTACATTGGTAAAGGGACCGGAATGAACGTGTCTGACTTTGAAGTCATAGTCGGAGTTGGTTTCGGTTTCCCAATCCTTGGTGTAATCATCATTGTACTGTGTGAACTTATAGAAATGCGCATCATACGCACCGTTGTCCGTTTCGTAAGACTGATAGTCGAATTTGACGGCATCAGGTGCGGCTTTCTTTAGTACATGCTGTGCGTAAGCGTCCACGGAATAACTATATGAAAGATATCCTGCAATCAGCAGGAATGGGATTGCAATGATGCAAGTAAATATGATGAGCAGTGTGCGTTTCATTGGTTATCTTCCATCCATTTATGAGCGGCACGATATTGTTCTTGGAACTTGTATAAATCAACAGGGATAGCCGTGACATACTGTTTGTAGATATCGTTCTCAACGGTCTTATAATCCGGAGCATCTTCACGAATATAGCAAACATTCATTTGTTGGTACTCCAACATGTCGTTCAAGAATTTACCCATTAACATGATATGTGTTTGGCAAGAATCGGCATACACCATTATATTGTTATTTGCCAAAACATAAGAATCCGAACTATATTCTTTGCCGTTCTCATCCCATTCGGAGAAAAGAATAAGCGGATTTTCAGTTTTTACTGGCAGCACAACTATCATTACTGGTTCGCTTTCCGGATTGTTATTCTCACTGAAAGTAAAACTAACACGGGTGTCTTTTCCGTTTGTATCGTATGGAGCGGCGTAGGACAATATGATAAACGGAGCATTGTCGGTAGAATCAACCAGTTGCTGCACATACCACGTATATAGAATATCTCGCCGACGTTGGTTGTAGAGGTTTAAAATACTATCGCTTTTGTTTTCAGATACGGAATTGCAGATATATGAAAGCATTATTGTTGGTGTTTTACGCGCGGCGAAGCGTAATTCTGCATCTGGATTAGTGAGTACAACATCTTGCAAAGAATCCAATATTTCTTCAAAGATTGGTTGGTATTCTTCAAAAGAAAGAGCGGAATCACCAATATTAGATACAAGCAAGTCAATTGACTCATCCAATGCTCTTGGATATTCAGCAGCCTTGTTTCCGCAAGCATAGAATGATAATGCAATTAGTAATATCTGAATAAATCGCTTCATTGTCAATCTTGAAATTTGTCCAGTATTTCCGCTTTCTTTCTGTCGTAATCTTCTTGCGTTATAAGTCCTTCATCTAGCATGCTCTTGAGTAGTTGAAGCTTCTCTTTAAGCGTATCGCCCATGAACTTGTCTTGTTTACGTTCATTTTTCAGTAGCGGCCTTGTGATTAGTTTGTTATCTTTGAAAATCCAATTAACTAAATATGCGATACCAAATATGGCGGCAATTGGAACTAAATATATGAACACAAATATACCAAAAGGTAAAGTTGCTAGATAAAATAAAGGATAAAAGAGTAATACCAATGACATTTTGGAGCATAGGACTTTATTATTAAAGGCCGCAACATATTTCTCTTTATACCACTCCGGCAAGAGATAATCGTATGAATTTTGCAATGCTACTAACTTTGATACGTAATATGCTAAGAGTAAATTAAGGAATGTTCCTATACTTATTGTTATTGTAGATAAATAATAATCCTCATCATGCTCATGAGTAATACACGTCATGGCAATAATACAACATACCATCAATACTTGTATTAGCGTAGCAACTACAATATAATTAAATAATCTTCGTGCAGATGAGTTAATGATGGCTATTTGTTGCTTCTTATATGTAAATATGACATAGAGAATAGAACTTATAATAAGTATGGTTACCAAAATATATAGAGCGTAGTCAACCTTAAATGGATTTTGGAAGTAAATGTTCTTGATTAATTGCTCTCCTCGTACATCCTTCAAATAGTATACTCGGATTTCATAGGCATAATCCCCCTCAGAAAAAACATAATGGACAATAGTCAACTCATTATATAAATCTATAAGAGCATTTTCTGTTATGCCATAAACAGGAGCAGATAGTGAAGATGTAGAACTATATACTGCACTATAATCATCTATGTAATAAGGATTATCCCTTGTTGTTTTACCTCCATGTTTGCGCGCAATATCTTCGAGATATTTGAAGCCATTATCACTTCCATAACCCTTAGAAGAGATGTCATATGTAATAATCTCATAGTATCTATACCACTCGTAAATAAGGGCGTTATTATTACAACCCTCAAATCGGCTAGTCACAACAGATGATTTAGTTAATGCAAGATTACCGTTTATCGGTTCACCAAGAGAATAATCTACTTTACATAACTTCTCTTCCCATTCTTGCGCTCCTTTGTAATGTCCATCATATATCCAGACGTTGAATTTTTGGAAAGAGGGATTGTCTCCATTAATTCTAGGACCATATTCAGCTCGATATATAAAAATGACATTTAAAAGTATTAGTAAAAACACACCTATCCAACATTGCAAATCAAGTAATTTATGTGCCCATTTTTTCAACGCCTCAAAATCTTCTTTAATGTCTTCCTTTGTAATGCTGATGTAATCTTTTATGCCTATGCGTGATTTGTCCTCTGGAGGAATAGCCTCAAATTCAGGTACATTAGGATGAGATATTGATTCTTTGGGAAGTTTAGCAGGCACAGCATCCCAATTATAAGTTCGACAGCACAAATATGTTATTCCGATATAAATAGCAACAACAGAAAATTCATCCAAACTGAAATAATGAAATGAATGAGCTATCGTTGCCGGCGATACATATAGGAGAATATATCCGATAAATTTGCGGATTTTTACATTCCATCGTACAGAAGATCGGCGGTATCTAAGTATATATATCAGCAATCCGACCCCTACTATAAAATTCGCTATACCAGTTGATAAATTCCATTGCTCGAACGTAAGCCGACTCCATCTACATGTCTCATACGAAAAATGGACATTAGCATTTACTTCTATTCCTGTCTCAAGCATTGCTTCTGAAGGGAATGGAGTGCCATATACAGACATATTATAAAATGGCAGAGAGAAATCGAACGGGCCTTTAAATATTTGGATAAGGCTCCACACTACGCTTGCGCCAATTAGGACAACATATACGTAGCGAATACGCTTGCGATATATGGTGTCAAAAGCGGTTGCATCTCTTTGTGCAAACTTACAGAAATAGTAGGCAGCAACAATCGCTATTGTGACCTTAAACATCAAAAAACTGTCAAAAGTCTGTGGAGACATGAATTCTTCCATTGTATGATATATTTTGGTATATATAAAACTATTTATAAATCTGTCGGAGAACAATGCATAACATATTATACGCAGCATCTAATTGTGTATGCAGATAGTTCTGTGTTAAACTTTCGTTATTAGTTGTCATCTGATGGGTAATTTCATTCCGATATTTTTGAAACACAGCCTTACCTTTCCATATTTTGCTTAGTTTTGGCAATTCTTTATATTTTCCCCGTACGCGAGTATAGTATTTATTTAATTTATTTCTACTTGGAGTTGGAGTGCTTAAATTGACTTGAGAGCATATCTTCTCTAATGATGTTTCGGCAAAAGAATAAATCAATATAGCGAGACTAAAATAATGATATAGCAAAATATTAGATTGAATATCTATAACATCGTTATACAGAGAATTATTCCTAAGTAAAATCTCTACCTCTATATCTCCTTCTGCATTCTCTTTTGATTCCTTCTCCAATAAGTCATTATATTGAGCAATCTCCATTTTAAGGACATTAGGAAACCTCTCAATCATATTATCGAGAATATTTTTTTTGTATCAATCTCGGCTTGTAAATTATTTCTTCCTTTTGCTATCATAATATAAAAAGTGCGGACTGTCTGTGATATAATTGGTAAACTCGGGCTACCACACCCATACTGTCCAATTATGCAGGAAAGTCCACACTCCAAGTGTGAACGCTCCGCATATTTGAGGAACAGTATATTTCAGTTGTGGTAGATTGAGTTTATCCCTAAATAAGCGTTACGCTATGTTCAGCGCTCATTTGCGCCTTTCAATATGTCCTTGCTTTTTTACGCTGTCAAGGCCAGCGGTTATTGAGGCTATTTCAACATTCCTTTAACCATTTTCCGCAGTTCTTCCTTGTTGGGCAAGAATAATTCGTACTTGGAGACGAACAAATTACTATCCATACCGTATGTGGCATATTCTACCATCAGTTCGTCTTTATAGTGCGACAAAATAATACCTATCGGCGGATTATCTCCTTCGACATTCTCTTCTTTTGCAAAATAACCGAGGTACATATTCATCTGCCCGATGTCTTGGTGCTTTACCGCCCCTTTTTTTAGGTCAATCAAGACGAAACACTTTAGAACTCGGTGGTAGAATACAAGATCCACACGGTAACGAACATTATTAATGGTCATCGTGTATTGCCTCTTGACAAACGTAAACCCCTTTCCAAGTTCCAGCAGGAACATCTGCATGTTGTCAATCAGTTTCTTTTCTAGTTGGCTCTCCTTAAACTTGTCAGGTAGACCTAAGAATTCAAGTGTATAGGTTGCCTTTACAACATCCTCCGGAGATTGTACCTGCTGCCCTTTCTCTGCCAATGCGAGGACCCCTGCTTTGTCTTTGCTCAGTGCGAGACGCATAAACAAACCGCTTTCTTTTTGACGATGCAGATAATCCACAGACCAATTTTCTGCGATACATTCCTTGGTGTAGAACTCTCGTTCCAAGTCATCATCAATCGTTATCAGCTCGCAGATATGTGACCACGTCAATTTGTCAGAAGTCTGAAAATTTGGAAGAGATTTGTCAGATGTCTGACATTTTGGGAACATCAAGTAGAACTTGCGCATATTGTTCAGATTCGGACGACTATATCCGCGTCCGACTCTTGCCCGAAGTATTCTGGCAAGGTTAGAAAGCATAGCCGTTCCGTACTTTGCGCGCTTGTTACCATCCTGCTCAAACTCAACGATATGACGGCCTATTCTCCAATATGTCGTTTTGATCGTCTCGCTGATGCTAATGGCCAATGCTCTTCTGCCTTCCTCAATTTCTTGTACAATCTTGTCAGCAAGCAAGGAAAGTTCTGCATCAGGCGGCACAACTGGATAATCTGTCTTTGCAAGTTCGGTATTCATATTTTGTATTATATCTTTGCTCGCTATATCTTGTTGTTTTGATTTTGCGGTGCAAAATTACACAAAAAAAATGACATATGCAAATTTGTAGGCTCTTTTGATGCAAAATGTGCTAAAAAACATAATTTATTTGCATATGTCAAGAAAATGTTGTATCTTTGCAAAGAATTTTCGGATGGATCGAAGAAGCATGAAACGTAGAGAAGAGCAATTTGCCCCGTTGTGGGAGTTGAACGAACTATGGGAAACGCTGACGGAAGAAGAGAGAACTTACGCAGCGGAACATGCCGAAGTTGTGTACTACGAGAAGAATGAACTCATTCATTCGGACGGCGACGAGTCATTGTTTATGTGGATGTTGCTGCGCGGCAAAGTACGTATCTTCAAGGAAGGTATCGGTCAACGCCAGCAGATCATCCGTTTGCTCAAGCCTTACGATATCTTCGGCTATCGCGCTTGTATCGCGGACGAGGCGTATAACTCCAGCGCAAGTGCGGTCGAGAGTTGTGCTGTCTATCGCATGCCTAAAGAGTGCTTCTCGCACTTGGTTCGCCAGAACGGCTCCTTCTGTTACCAGGTGATGCTGATGATGGCGAAGGACCTGGCGTTCTCGGAGATTCAGACGGTGAACCTGACACAGAAACATATCCGCGGACGCTTGGCAGAGAGTCTGCTATTGCTGCTCAAGAACTACGGCTACGAAGAGGACGGACATACCTTAGCGATGCTGTTGCCGCGCGAGGACCTGGCGAACATGAGTAATATGACGACCAGCAACGCTATCCGCACCCTCAGTCAATTTGCGCAAGAAGGACTGCTCGCCATCGACGGGCGGCATATACAGATACTGGACGAGAAATCCTTAGAAAAAATATCGCGACTCGGTTGAGCCGCGATTTTTTTAGTCCATCGTATTTCCCATATTCGACGAGATCTGAAGCATCTTATCGTATTCCTCCGGCGTAAGATCGTAGAAGTAGAAGTTACGCGGGTCGATAGGTTTGCCCAAATAATGTACTTCGTAGTGGAGGTGCGGGCCGGTGGATTTACCGGTATTACCGACGAGGGCAATGACGTCGCCTCGCTTCACTTTCTGCCCTACCCGTACAAAACGTTTGGAGCAGTGGGCATAGCGCGTGCTATAGTTAAAGCCATGGTCGATCTCTACGGTCTCACCGTAGCCTTGACGCCAACCCGAATAGACGACTGTTCCATTTCCTGTAGCGAAGATATCCGTACCTACAGGCGCCGAGAAGTCCATGCCTTCGTGGAACCGACGGATGTGATAGACGGGGTCGATACGCCAGCCGTAGCCGGATGCCATGCGCTTGAGTTCTTTGTTAAGCACGGGCTGAATAGCCGGAATATTCTCCATACGCACCTCTTGGTTCTTCGCCAGCTGCAACACCTCATCGTACGAGCGCGCCTGGACGTAGAGTTCTTTCTCGAGGATATCCACCTTACGCTGGATATCCGCCGCCAGCTGCGTGTTAGTCATATGGGCGATCGAGTCGTAGTACGAGATCTGATGGGTCGCTCCCATACGCGCACTCAGCGGGATAGGTTCGGCACCCAGAATCGCCCGATAAAGGTTGTCATCGCGCTGCGCGAGGTCGGTGAGTACGATCTGCATTTGGTCCAACTGCTGGTCCATGACTTCTATCTGCGCCGAGAGGTTGCGATTATACTGCATGAGCGATGCTTCCCGCGGCGAGGGGAAGAAATACAGGAAGGTATAGAAGAAAATCACACCCAGGCATATACCGCCGATGACATATCCGCCAGAGCGACGAAGCCAATAGCGGAAACCATGCTCAATACGCTCGAGTTGCAGCGTCTCCGGGTTAATACGATAATGACGATTCTTTAACTTACTATTTGTCATGGATCATTTATGATTTTTGTACCAGAAAAAATACTGGTTTTGTTGTTTTTTCTCTTCGGGTGTGCGCGCTACGTATATAGGTTCGCGCGTGTAAGGGTTGATGCCGGTATAGAACATCGTGGTCGAGAGCGTCATAGGCGTCGGCGTGAAGTCCTGCACCTGCTCCGGCCTGTAATGCATCCGCTTCGTCTCGTCCGCCAGCACCTGCATGTCACGCTTGGTGCATCCGGGGTGCGAGGAGATAAAGTACGGAATAAGCTGTTGGTTGAGGCCCGCCTCTTTGTTGATGCGCAGGAAGAGATCTCTAAAGCGCAGGTAGTTGTTCCAACTCGGCTTGCGCATCACCTTCAGCACATTATCCGAACAATGCTCCGGCGCCACTTTGAGTCGTCCCGACACATGGCGTGTGATCAGCTGACGGGCATACTCGTCGTTCATCAGGTCATAGCGGATACCCGAGCCCACAAAGGCATGCTTCACGTACGGCAGTTTATCCACCGTGCGGTAGATGTCGAGTAGCGGTCCGAAGTCCTGATTGAGGTTCTTGCATATAGCCGGCTGGAGACACGAAGCCCGCGCACACTTCTCGCAAAGCGACATGTCCTTGCCGTGCATCGCGTACATATTCGCCGACGGACCGCCGAGGTCGCTTATCACGCCGTGCCAGTCCGGTAACTGACTCAGTTTCTCAATCTGCCGCAAGATAGATGCCTTCGAGCGGGAGACGATCTGTTTGCCCTGGTGCGCCGAGATCGTACAGAACGAGCAGCCACCGAAACAACCGCGGTGCATACACACCGACCACTTGATCATTTCGTATGCCGGGATATGCTTGTCCTTGTATTTGGGGTGCGGCGTGTAGGTAAACGGCAGGTCGAAGATGGCATCGAGTTGCTCCGTTGTCATCGGCGGGTAAGAGGGATTGACCACTACCCATTGTTTGCCGACCGGCTGCACGAGCGTCGTCTGATGAATCTTATTCGACTCAATCTCCATAAGGCGGAAGTTCTCCGCATGCTTGCGCTTATCGCGCAGCGCCTCTTCGTGCGAGGATAGCATGATAGCGTCCTCCGGTATCTCCGACTTATCGGACGTCAGGTACGCCGTCTGCGGGATATCATGCACGCAACCTCTGTTTGCTATCTCCGTCATCGCTTGTTCGCCCATACCATAGACGAGCATGTCTGCGCCGCTATCGACGAGGATGGACGGCATCAGTTTGTCCTGCCAGTAGTCATAATGCGTCAAGCGGCGCATCGAGGCTTCGATGCCGCCGATGATGATCGGCACATCCGGATAGAGTTGCTTAAGGATCTTGCAATAGGTGATGGTGCAATAGTCGGGCCGCGCACCGGCACGTCCTTCGGGCGTATACGCGTCGTCCGAACGTCTGCGCTTGGCGGCCGTGTAGTGGTTCACCATCGAGTCCATACTTCCCGCCGACACCGCAAAATAGATACGGGGCTTTCCGAATTTCTTGAAGTCACGGAAGTCGCCGTGCACGTCTGGTTGCGGCACTATCGCTACGCGATAACCGGCTGCCTCCAATACTCTACCCAACACCGCCGCACCGAAAGACGGATGGTCAATATACGCGTCGCCGGTGAAGAAGACGATGTCCACTTCATCCCAGCCACGCAAGTCCGTCTCTTTGCGGGTTGTTGGCAAGTATTTGAGCAGGTCAGCCATTAATCTATCTGCAGGTCGAGTTTCTCTTTTAGTTGGGCAAGCGCAGGGTTCTGCTCTACCATCAGTTTATATTTCTCTTCGGCAGTAAAAGCCAGCTGCTCTTGGTTGAACTCCGCCTGCACAAGTTGTATCTCCAGGTGGTCATTATGCAGGGCTGCACGTAACTGCCGCAAGAGCGTGGGTAAGGCCTTTTTCATTTCCGTCATTTGCCACGGGTTCGGCATCTGGATCTCCGCCGTCAAGTCGTTGACCATTAGCGGCATGTAGTTCTCTATCAACTGCTTGAGACGCGTTTCCTCCTTGTGCGAGTCAGCCAGACCAACCCACGCGTCTCGGAGTTGGTCAACTGTAAAAGGGCGATTCTGCTCCTCTTGTTTGGGTTGCTCTGCAGGGGCAGCTGCCGGCTGTGCCGGAGCAGGTTCGGGTTTCTTCGGTCCCAAGCCTATACTTATTTTCGGCATCTTAGGTATGGAAGGAGCAGCAGCCTTCGGTTGAGGAGCCGGAGCAGGAGCCGGGGTCGGCCGGCTCGCAGGGGCAGTCTGTGGGGCGGCTTTCGGAGTATTCTGAGTATTCGGAATATTCGGAGTACTCGGAATAGTCTGATTCAGGCCCAATTGGCAGAGTTTGACGAGAGCGAGTTCGACGGTCAGGCGCTTGTTACGCGCCGTGCGGTAGTTGATATCGCAGGTGTTGAGGATATCGAGCGCCATAAAGATCCACATCGGATGGCACCGCTGTGCCTGTTGACCGTAGCGTGCACGCATCGACTCACCGGTCTCGAGCAGCGGCAGTGTCTGCGGGTCTTTGCTCACCAGTACATCGCGCAGGTGCTGCGCAAAACCCGTCACAAAATGACCGGCATCGAAGCCATGGTTAAGAATGTCGTTGAAGATCAGCAAGGTCTTCGCCACATTATGCTGCAGTGCGCTGTCCACCAACTGGAAATAATAGTCGACGCTGAGCACATTCAGTACTTCGATCGTGCGCTCGTACGTGATCTCTTTGCCGCAGAACGCGACGAGTTGATCGAAAATCGAGAGCGCGTCGCGCATACCTCCGTCGGCTTTCTGCGCCACCACATTCAGCGCTTCTTCACTCACCGTGATACCTTCGTTCGCCGCTACTTTCTGCAGATACGCGATGGTATCAGGGATGGTGATGCGGTTGAAGTCATAGACTTGGCAACGACTGAGAATCGTCGGCAGCACTTTGTGCTTCTCCGTCGTCGCGAGGATGAAGATGGCGTACGAGGGCGGTTCTTCGAGTGTCTTCAGCAGGGCGTTGAAAGCACCGGCAGAGAGCATATGTACCTCGTCGATGATATAAACGGAGTACTTACCGATCTGCGGCGGAATACGCACTTGGTCGATGAGGTTTCGGATGTCCTCTACGGAGTTATTCGATGCCGCATCGAGTTCGTGAATGTTAAACGACCGCTGCTCATTAAAGGCCTTACACGACTCGCATTCGTTGCATGCGTCAAACCCGTTGTGTGGGTTCGAGCAGTTGATGGTCTTTGCGAAGATACGTGCGCAGGTAGTCTTACCTACGCCTCGCGGTCCGCAAAACAGATACGCATGCGCCAAGTGATTGGAGCGAATCGCGTTCTGTAAGGTCTGCGTCAACGCTTGTTGACCCACCACCGACTCGAAGGTCTGGGGGCGGTACTTACGCGCCGAAACAATGTAATTTTCCATATGCTATGCTGTATATATAATTCTCTTTTTCAAAAGTCGATATTTCGAGATCTCGAGATTTCGACATAATATGTTGTAATTGTTCAAACGATTGTATTCCTACTCCTTGGGCTTTGACAACCGCTTCTTTGCGCGTCCACAGCCGTGTGAACTCCCTAATCCCTAATTCCTTAATCCTTAATCGCTCCTCTTCATTCATCGTTCGGGCGATGAGGTCCTCGTCCGCATGCCGTATCCCCTCGATATCAATGCCTATAGGTTGGTCATCTATCGCGACGGCGATACCTTGCTTGCAATGACTGATACTAAAGTATGGTCCGTTCTCCCAATAGGGTTTACCATGTTCGTTATATCGAAAATCGATATCCCGATATTTCGGTATCCCGATAAGATCAAAAAGCATCAACCAACTCTTAAGGCAGCAATACTGCCCGAAGGTATGCTTGTATCTCAGTGCCTGCTCGCGACGTTGAGCGGATACCAGAGGTAGCATGCGCTGCACCTCCGTCTCCGTGCACTCATCCATCCTATCAAAAACGTTCACTCTCATTCACTCACTTCTTCATCCCTTTTTGCGTATACCTTCCAATAGACGACGGGCAGGATGGTGACTGTCAGCGGCAGTGTGAATAGCGTTCCAAAGCATATTACCACACCCATCGGCATCCAGAGACTCGTCGCGGCGATGATCATCGGCAGCACACCGAGCGCCGTAGTAGCCGAAGTCAGGAACACCGGTCGCATACGTCGCAAACCCGCCTGGAAAGCGGCTTCTTTATACGTCAGGTGCTTGTATTTGCGCGCGTCTTCGGCGTACTCGTACATCATGATAGCGTTACGCACGATGATACCTATCAGACTGACGACACCCAACACCGCAGTGATAGAGATATCCAGGTTAAAGATCCACAGACCAAGCATCGAGCCGAAAAGACAAAGGATAGCACTGGAGAGGGTGAGCAGTGCCAAGCCAATCTTGCCGAAATGGTACAACAGCAGGGCTAACATCACCGCAAGAGCAGCCACAATAGACCAAAGTATCTGAGGAATCATCATGTTGTTGATTTCCGTCAGCCCGCCGTAAGCGATCGACACGCCTTCGGGCAAATCCGTGAGGTTGCTTTCCACCCAGTTCTTCACCTTTCGCTCGGCATCGACCTGACTCGTCGCACCTCGGAGGTCGGCGCCTACCGTCATCGTTCGCACGGCGTTACGGCGTTCGAGTAAAGTATGGTGCCAATTGGGTTCGATAGTCGCCACTTGACGCAGAGGTACCCAGACGCCTGGCAAAGCTGTCGGCACTTGTATCGCACCTAGTTCGTCGGCGTTGAGGGTGTTGATACCGGCTGTATAGAGCACTACCGGCACCGCGTAGGACTCCTCGTAGAGCGTCGTGATCGTCGCGCCTTGCGTAGCCTCCATCAGGTAGAGCGAGAGCATGGTCTCGGTGATGCCGAGTCGGGTTGCTTCGTCGGCCTTGAGCACGATACGTGTGGACGCCGCTACGTTGTTATAGTCGCAGTGTACCCACTGCAGTTCGGGTTGCGCGAGCATGAATTGCTGAATACTGTCCGCGATGGGTTTCATCGCCTCCCAGTTCTCGCCTTTCACGCGCACCTCGAGCGGATTCTTCACCGCCTGATAGTCGAGTTGTTTGAACCGCGCATAGGCATTCGGGAAATAGTTCTCGTACTTGCCGTTATAGGCTTTGAGCACTTGGCTTGTTGCCTTACTGGACTTGGTATTGACCACTAGCTGCGCGTAGTTCGTAGCCGGCGTCTGCGGCGTGTATGTAGCATGGAAGCGCGGGGAAGACTGACCGATGAACGCCGTCACACTCGTCACACGCGGGTCTTGGCGTAAGATGTTTGCCAGGGAGTCCGCCACCGACGCACTCTCTTCGAGGGTCGCACCATCACGCAGGTGTATCTCAACCGCAAAGAACTCCCGCTCGGCTTTGGGCAGTAACTGCAGGTTAAGATGCATCAACAGGATCACACCCACTAAAGTCGCGCCGCCTAAGAGGCACCAGGCGATGACCGGATGGTCGAAACAGCGCTGTAAGATATGTCGGTAAGCGCCCTGCAACCACGTGAAGAACTTCGTCTGCACGCGCTCCACAAGATTCATTTCTTCGGGCTTGCGCTCGCGAATGAAGCGGAAGGACAGGAACGGCGTCACCCACGAAGCATAGAAGATACTTGCCACCAGCGCAAAGAGTACCGCCCAAGGGAAGAGCTGAACGAACTCACCCAGCGGACCGGTGATGATACGCGTCATAGGGAAGAACATGCCGCAGATCGCCATCGTCGCGAGCGACATCGGCACGAAGAGCATACTCGTGCTCACGACGGCGGAGTACCAGCGCGAATGACGACGCGCCAAGAGGTTCGTATAGCCGTCTATGACGATGACCGAGTCATCGACAATCATTCCCAAAACGAAGATCAGTGCCGCCAGCGTCACCGTGTTCAGTTCGATACCCGTGACATACATCAGGCCGATACAGATCGCCGTGCAGACGGGCAGTCCCGTCGCCGCTACAAGAGCGGTGCGTAGCGGGAAGAGCAACAGCATCACCGCAATCACCACGAGAATAGAAATCACGATGTCGCGCAAGAACGAGAGCACGGAGTCGTTGACTACCTTCGGTTGGTCAGTGATACGATGGAATTGGATATCGGGCGGTAGCAAAGCCGCAGCTTGCGCTAACTGCTTATCCACCTCGTCGCCGAAAGCAACGATGTTATTGCCCGGCACCATTTCCATATTCAGGATAAGACAGGACGCTCCGTTGAACTCCACGTAGTTCTTCGGTGCCTGATAGCGGCGCTCGACGGTAGCAATATCTTTGAGACGAATAGTAGCCCCCGTCACAGGGTCGGACCACACGATCTGCTCC
>Ga0247611_10007112_pt1 | contig 14155 bp, 12 predicted proteins | sample 177DNAGHGhighgp2_FD_192422 | JGI IMG/M metagenome (GOLD analysis project Ga0247611, IMG submission 192422) | Sheep rumen microbial communities from Palmerston North, Manawatu-Wanganui, New Zealand - 1770 DNA GHGhigh gp2 | ecosystem: Host-associated > Mammals > Digestive system > Stomach > Rumen...
TGCCGTTGCGACAAATATCGAAGATCCGCGTAACCTCGGTGCCTGCATCCGTAGCAGCCTCGCCCTAGGAGTCGATATTCTGCTCCTCCCCGCAAAGGGAATGTGCGGCATCACCCCGAGCGTTGCCCGCACTTCCGCTGGAGCCCTCGAAAAGCTCCGCATCTGCCGCCCGGACAATCTCGAAGGCGCCATCGGCGAACTCAAAATGGCGGGCTACCAGATTTTGGGACTCGACGCCGATACCGAGACGAACCTCGCCGGATTCGACTTTGCTGACCACGTAGTGCTCGCTGTCGGTGGCGAAGACGTGGGCCTCCCCCCGTTCATCAAAAAACAGTGCGACGCCGTGCTCCGAATCCCGATGAAACCCGAAGCCCATTCCTACAACGCGTCCGTGGCACTTTCCCTCGGTTTGTACGAATATGCACGACTACGAATAAAAGCATAATTCCTGTTTTTCACAAAATTTACAACTGTTGTAAAGCTATAAACGAAAAATGCATGTAAACATTTATGAACGTACCTAATTAATATGGGTGCGTTTATTTTTATACGAGATGGAAAAGGAGTGTACATCTCTTATGATGAAAAAAATCATTTTATCGACATGTTTTGCAGCAGGATTAACTCTTGCGCAAACATACGATTTACCAATTATTTTCGTTGACACCAAACAAAAGTGCCTAGACAACAAGGTCACCGACAAAATTCCCGCTACAATGAGGGTATTGGACGGCAAGACCAACAACGTGGCCGACAGTGCCAAGGGGACCCTCTATGACATCGGCATCAAGGTCCGTGGCCAGTCTTCCGCCATGTTCCCCAAACCTGGTTATAGCATTGAAATTCGCGACGAAAAGGGCGAAGGCAAGGATGTGAGCCTGTTCGGACTTCCTCCTTTCGACGACTGGGTCTTGCATGGTCCTTACGTTGATAAGAGCATGCTCAGAAACGCACTCGCCTACTGGCTCTTTAGGCAGGCAGGCCGTTATGCCCCACGTACCAAGCATTTTGACCTCTACATCAACGGTGTCTATCGTGGCGTCTATGTGCTCGTCGAAAAAATCAAGCGCGGCAAGTACCGCGTGAACATCAGCAAGCTCAAAGAAACAGACATTGCCGGCGACAGCCTTACCGGTGGTTACCTTTGGGCATTTGACAAAGTCGGAACCAATACCGGCGGCGGCGGCAGCAACAACCAGGGCGGCATCCAAGCCGAAGGTTTCAACACCTCCGACGGTTTGAACGTCATTTTGCACTATCCCAAGAAAGCGAACATTCAAAAAGAACAGGAAGAATACCTGAAGAAATACTTGAACGACCTTGAAGCTTTGTTCAAGAACGGCAAGAATGGCGATGGATTCGACAAGTACGTCGATCTCGGTTCTGCTGTTGACTACGTGTTACACCAAGAAATCACCAACAATGGTGACTCCTACTGGTGCAGCTTCTTCTTGTACAAGCCCAAAGACAAGGGCGGCAAGAACGGCAAGGAATTCAAGGAAGGCAAAGTGACACTTGGCCCGCCGTGGGACTTCAACCTCGCCATGAGCAATGGCGGCATGATGGGCATGGGCGGCGGAGGCAACAGCTGGCAAATTGAAAGCAAAGGCGGCGGCGGTGGCGGTTTTGGCTTCGGCATGGGCGGCGGCATGGGTAGCCTGAAAGCCCCGAACTGGCTCATCGGACTGTGGAAGAGAAGCGATTACCAAAGCGAAATGAAAAAACGCTGGGCAGAGCTCCGTAGTGGCGTTTGGCACACCAAAGTCATGGACGCCTACCTGGATTCCATGAAGACATATCTGAAGAGCGCAGCCGACAGAAACTTCAAGCGTTGGCCGAACCTAGGGCAAAACAGCGGCCAGGGCGACTCTGACCCGCAGCCAATGAAATACTGTAACGGCAGCGGAAGCTCCGGCATGAAGATGGGCATGGGCGGAAACAACGCCAACACCTGGGACGGCGAAGTGGAACATCTCCGCAAGAAGATGAAAGAAAGAATGCAGTGGATGGACCAGAAATTCGGATTTACGGAACCGGCACAACCCGTCGTAACCGCACCTGTCGATCCTGAAATCCATGAACCAAATTGGCAGAAGGATACCGTCACCACCGTACAGGATACGGTTAAGAAAGACTCGATTCCAAAGGATTCCATCGTAAAAAAAGACACCATCCCGCAAATCGTTCCGGATAATTTCAGCAGACTGTCCCCGACGAATTTCTATGACATCAATGGCAATGAACTTGAAATCCATACGGATTTGGGTGGAACATTCGCCCTTGTTGACTTGAACGGTGCAGTCTTGTACAAGACCCGAATCGAAAGGGGGATTACGAACATCTCGGTCCCGGCCAAAGCAAGAGACAAGCATTGGATTGCAACGCTCAACGGCAAAATGCTTTCGAGATAACTATTAAGGGATTTCCTCACTTAATAGAAATGCCGACTTCATGAGTCGGCATTTTCCTTTTTAGGAATTTCACTAAATTTTTCGCGTTCGCTCAGGATGACTAATGTAAATAAATATCGCTGACCCAGTCATCGCGATTGATGACGAACGGAAGCCTAAATCGCCGAGTTTACCGAAGCGAGCGTACTTTCAGTTACGTGTTCCAGAGCCAAGTGCTGAGGTAGCGTTCGCCGGTATCCGGCAAAACGGCGACGATGCGTTTGCCCTTGAATTCCGGGCGTTTCGCGACGGTGAGTGCACATTCCAAAGCTGCTCCCGACGAAATCCCAACGAAGATTCCTTCTTCGGCAGCGGCAGCACGAGCGGCGTTGCCCGCCTTTTCTGTGCTGGTGAGGTACACTTCGTCAATCACCTTCGGGTCGTAGTTTTTTGGAACAAAGTTTGCGCCGATGCCCTGAATCTTGTGCGGGCCCGCAACACCCTTAGAAATCATCGGAGAATCGTCCGGCTCGATTGCGATTACATAAACATTCGGGTTCTTTTCTTTGAGGAACTTGGCCGTGCCAGAAACAGTTCCGCCCGTGCCTGCGGTCGCGATGAACACATCCACCTTGCCTTCCGTATCACGCCAGATTTCAGGACCCGTCGTGCGGTAATGCGCTTCGGGATTTGCAGGGTTGTCGAACTGCTGCGGGATAAAGCTCCCCGGATTGGCGGCAGCGATTTCGTTCGCTTTCGCGATGCAGCCAGCCATGCCCTTTGCACCTTCGGTCAGCACGACTTCGGCACCAAGCGACTTGAGGAGCATGCGACGTTCCATGCTCATGGAATCGGGCATCGTGAGCACTACCTTGTAACCCTTGACGGCCCCCACATAGGCAAGGCCCACGCCCGTATTTCCGCTCGTCGGTTCGATGATGAGCGCCCCCGGCTTGAGCTTGCCTTCGCGTTCGGCAGCCTCGATCATGCTTAACGCCACGCGGTCCTTTGCGCTACCGAGCGGGTTGAACATTTCGAGTTTCACGTAAACTTCGGCATCGCCCTTGTTCAGCTTGTTGATACGCACCAGCGGCGTATTGCCAATCGTTTCAAGAATGTTGTTATAAATGGCCATATAAAAAGTTCTCCGTACTGTACGGAGAACAATCTAGAATTATTTATAGAAAAATTGCAAGTTATCAGTCTACAACGGGCTGCACAAAAGTTGCATACGCATTTCTGAACAAGTTTTTCTGTTGACTCAAAATTCCGTCAAACGTTATGCCCGAAAAATTCTTGACAGCACACGCTACAGCAACATCAGCCATAAATGCCGGACCATATTCATAGAAAGAACCACTGGTAGCTTCACATTCCATTCTAAAAGTGTCTATAAGCAGACTTGCATAAGAACCAAGCGTAGCTCGCACCAAATAAAGTATAGAGGATTCAGAAACTTGAAGAGTCGTTACAGAAATAGAGCCCTGACCACCATAATATACATCTAGCGGAAAAAGACTCATAGAGCTTTTTACACCATTTTCTTCGCGATATACATTTATCTCACTGCGTTCCGTACCCTCACCACGGACATAGTATTCTTCCTGTTCGGTTGTAAAAGGATATTCCGCAACATAACTTAAAAAGATCGTCATGCCATCAATAGCATCAGTCTTTGTCTTTTGAGGATAAGCTCTCGCAAGGCTATCCAAAACAGAGCGTTCTGCATCAGACACATTCAAAGTTTCAACATTCGGCTTTATGACAAAGGAACGATTGGAATTCGTATCGACGCCAACGGCGGAATAAGACGGTAATTCCTGACGCGGATCCACAGGCTTCACCTCCAATTCATTGCACTTTTTCCCAGTTTCTTCTAAGCACTTAATATTGGGATCAACGAAACTACTCGTCGGCTTATTTCCCGTACTTGAACTAGACATATCGCGAGATGTCGAAGATGGAGTTGTAAAGTGACCTGTCGTTGAGCTTGCACCTTTGGAAATAGCGTTGCACACTTCACCCGAGAACTTCGAGAAATCCTTAAATAGTTCGTTGAAATCAATGGTGGTTTTCGCAGGCTTTGTTGTGCAAGTACCAGGAACATTATTCGTGCATATTGTCATACCAACAGCTCTATCATCAACGCAATAGGCAATCACATTACCACGTTCATCACAGGATTCTTTGTTATTACTACCATTGAAAACAAGCGCCCTGGATTGGCACGAAGCGACAAATTCCGCAAGCACGCTATCACAAGAGCTTCCAAAGTTTTTCATTTCTATGGAGTTTTCAACAAGGCCATCATTCACCTTGAGTTTTGCCTCAAAAGATTTTCCATCAGCCGTGCAACCCGCTTCAGCGCCGTTTTCTTCGCCATAGACAGAAATATCGGCATTGTCAACATTCAACACCTCTGTTGCCTTGGTGGAAAAGACAATCTGAGAAGGTCCATTCATCGAATTGCTACTGCCGTTTGCTTTCGACGAACTGCTGTTTTGAGCAACAGCATTGCCTTCAATCGCGGCACCGCTGACATTGCTATCGGTGCAACCCATTAAAGCGAGAACTCCCGCAGCCATAGTGAATTTAATTATGTTATTCATGAGATTCCTCCTGAACTTTTTTTGTTAAAGGGAACAACTGAAGATTCAGTCGATAAACTTGGTTGATGTTTTCATATTCGGCAGCGATGTTAGCCACCTTGCGTACAAACGAGTCCAGCTCCTGCGAAATGCGGGCGTATGCCTCTTCGCAAAGGCCTAGCGTTGCACCCGTAAAATGACGTTCATTGATAGGGAACTTGTCTATAGCCGTTCTCGCAAGCGACGCCATTTCTTTGTGCATTCCACGAACCGCAATGGGGAGTGATTCTTTCGTGCCAATGACAGTCTTTTCTGTCTGCACGTAAGTATGCTCGGCCTCGCGCTTGAGGAACCCAGTCTGCACAAGGAACGCAAGCGAATCGCGTACCTGTTCTGCAGAAATCACCTGATGGCAATTTTTCGCCACTTCAAGCGGGCGCTTTCCAGGCATCATCGGAGCAAGTTCACGAATCGTCGGATTTTTCCACGATTCATAAAACTCAAATGATTCCGCATCGAGAACACGCACTTTGTGCTCGCAAGCGATTTTTTGCATTTCAAGGAGAGCCTCTTTTTTCACAGAGTCCTTAGTTGCATTGCCGAACTTGACCATTTGCGTGAAGTAGGCAAACTCATGACCCGCAAGCCCCATCGCATGCGCGACCTGTTCCATCTTGACGAAACTCAAGCTGCTCTTGCCTTCGCAAACAAGCTTCAAGTAAACCGGCGACTTGAACCCCGCCAGCTTGGAAAACTCACGCCACGAAAACGCGCTTGTCCTTTTACGTTCTTCGTAAAAGTCCTGCATGTACAGGCGGTAGTCCTTATATTCTGTTATCGGTTTCATGTTAGTGATTAGTGGTTGGTGGTTAGTAAACAGGATGCGATCCCAAACTTTACATGAATAAATTTACATTTTTAACGGGCTACACGCAATATCAAAATGATACAAAATTAAAGAAAATTTCAAATTTTTAAAGATTTTTATAAATATTTTTCATTTTCAAAAACCAAAAGATACACTTCGTATCATTTGGCAAAAAAAGACCATTGCATTTTTTTGCATCCTATAAAAAAAGAAGTATATTTTGAAACAAACCTATCAAAAAGAGGGAAATTATGGCAAACAAATACGCAGGAACTCAAACCGAAAAGAACCTCGAAGCCGCATTCGCCGGCGAATCGCAGGCTCGCAACAAGTACACCTACTTCGCAAGCCGCGCCAAAAAAGACGGATTCGAACAAATTGCAGCACTGTTCCTGAAAACCGCCGACAACGAAAAGGAACACGCCAAAATGTGGTTCAAGGAACTCCAGGGCATCGGCGACACCGCAGAAAACCTGAAAGCCGCCGCCGATGGCGAAAACTACGAATGGACGGACATGTACGAAGGCTTCGCCAAGACCGCCGAAGAAGAAGGCTTCCCCGCCCTCGCCAAGAAGTTCCGCATGGTCGCCGCCATCGAAAAAGCGCACGAAGAACGCTACCGCAAGCTCCTCCAGAACGTCGAAACGGCAAAGGTGTTCGAAAAGAGCGAAGTCAAGGTCTGGGAATGCCGCAACTGCGGACACATCGTCGTAGGCACGAAGGCCCCGGAAGTCTGCCCCGTTTGCGCCCACCCGCAATCCTACTTCGAAGTACACGAAGACAACTTCTAATAGGAGCGCGCTTTAGCGCCACTTCTAATTTATTTTAAATCTTCGACAAAACATCGCCAAGCATGTTGGCGGTGTTTTTTGTATAAAAAACTGACCCCGACTCACAAGAGCCGAGGTGACAGTGTAAATAGATGTATTTACTTAAACAGCTATCTTAGCGAACCTGCATCTTCAAGGTCTTGACAGCGGAGCCCTGCTGCACGCGGACCACATAGGAGCCACTGCGTACAGCATTGAAGGTATGGACGAAGCTGCCGGCAGCCATGATTTCGCTATGGCTTTCGACGACCTGGCCCATCATGTCAAACACCTGAACCTTCACGAGGCCAGACTTCACAACAGTCATCTGCAAGGTATTGCCATGCAGAGCCACATTGAAGCGAGCAGGAGCAACGGAGGCATGGATAGCATCGTTCTTCGGAGCCGTGGGCAGAGTGCCAACGCACTTCACGTTGTCAATAGCCAAGTCGGTTCCGAGGTTTGCTGCAGTGAGCTTTTCATCGACCACCCAAGTCAACTTGGAAACCTTAGCCCAGGAGAAAGCCACGATGCTAGACGGAGCAGCATCGGCAACCCATTCCGGCTGAGTCATGGTAGATACAGTCACCGTCTTCCAGGACGCAGATTTTGCCTGATCCGGTGCAACGTGTTCATAGCCGGCGTCAGCCTTCACACCCGTCACCGAGGCGCGCATGTGGTGGCCAGAGCCCTTGTAATCATACTGAACAGCCGTGCAGCCAGAGAGCGTGCTGACATCGAAAGCGACTTCCATGCCGACGGACGGATAAGTCGTGTCACCCGGGGTAATGCCCGAGATGCCCTTCATTTCGAGATAGGAGTTGGTTCCTTCCTTCACAACCATATCCCAGGATTCGTCTGCAGCCTGAGTATTGGTGAAAGATCCACCGGCCTTGTACAAATACCAGTAAGCCTTCTTGCCGAGATTTTCGGCAGTGGTGTTGCCATCGTCAAAGTCGTCAATCACAGCTGCGGAACTCGGCTTCGTGGGAGTATCGTTACCACCACCAGGATTCGTAGAAGAACCACCACCAGCATAGCCAGTGCAGTTCACGTCATCGATGTAGAGGTAGTCAGCGGAGGCTTCGCCCTTGACTTCCCATGCCAGTTGCACCACGTTCGCCATTTTCAAAGCGACTTCGGTACCCCAGCCAGCATCCTGAGAGAGAGACGATACAGGAACTGTCGCCGTGGACCAGCTTGTGCTGCCATTAAGAGCTTTCGAGTGACGGTTGTATTCGGTCAAGCCGCCCTTTTCATCACCTTCCATCACGGCCTTCAAGTTGTGGCCGGCACCCTTGTACTTGTAAGAAATCGAAGTACAGCCAGCAAGGCCACCTTCGACATTCAAGCCGAGAGTCACATAAGGATCGTACGGGTTGTCACCCTGGACCAGTTTGATGCCAGTCAAGCCTGCACCATACTTAGAACCACCCGCAGCAGCTTCTGGAATCACCACGACAAGGCCGTATTCGTCTTCGGTGTTCGTATAAGTCGAAGCACCCTTGTCATTTTTGTCGTTGAAAGCATACCAAGCGTCGTTCTTTCCGCCGGTGCTGGCCAAGCCATTGCCATCTTCGAAATCATCAATGTTAGCAGTCTGGGCAGAAACCATAGCTGCCGTTGCACACACAGTAAGTAGGATTTTCTTTTTCATCCTTTCCTCCAAGTTAGTTTAGAGTCTAATTTAATTAATTGCAGTCCTTGTCAAAAGATTTATTGCCACACATTGACTTCATAGTGGGCTTTTTTTTGCCCGACCTTGGTGCCATCAATGCGGAATTTCTTGACGAAAGGCGATTCCGCACGTTCTCGACGTATCATCATGATACGAGACGGTCCGTCACCGCCCCCGCTACTGTCGGGCGCACTTGCCTGAACAGCGATGGAATCGGTCGATACGGTAAAATTATCGTAGCGGATAAAGCAGTCATGCGTCGGCGCCCATTCGGCACTGCTGCCACCATGGAACGTCGAGAGATAAAATTTATCAACATGCAGAGTGTCATAATCGCGAAGCCGGAGCGTATCGACATCCAGAACAAGTTCGCCGTCAAACCATGCCTGCACGCGACCGTCCTTTTCGCCTTTGCCCGGAGTTTTCACCGTGTTCATCGAGACTTTGTTTACAATCCGGTGCCATACGCCCGTCGTAAATTGCGCTTGTGTTATTTTGCCGCCGAGGTCCCATTTAAAATCGTCGCCATATTCAGAGTGTTGCCCCATGAAGTAAATCAGTTGTACGGCATTGCCACCCTTGCGCCACATGATGCGGGCGCTCCAGCCGTCACCGGTTTCGGGCATGGCGTTTCCGGTGTAACACTTGCCACCGCAGAGTCCAGGAAGTTTGCCCCCCAACTGGAATTCGAATCCGTCTTCAAAGAAGATATCATAAGCACTCCACATGGTATCGGCGGTTCTTTCGAGAGGCTGGATAATTTGAGCAGCACAGGCGGGCGTATCGTTATCGTTCGGGCCGACGCACCCCTTGGGATACTTGAGTTGCAGCACGTTGCCGTGTTCTTCACCGTCATAAACGACTTTAGAATTCTGGCCACCGTTTTTGTCCATGGCGTACCACCAGCTTTTATCGGTGGCGTTGCGTTTAAAATCTTCCTTGGCTTCCGCATTGCCGTAAACACCGACTTCGCGGTTTTCGAAGTTGACAAACGAGACCGTGTCCGAAGCGCTTTGAGCAAAAGCGGCAGAAGCGCAAAAAAACAGGATTGAAATTCTAAAATTCATATTCCAAAAATACCATTTTTCAAAAAAATCGGCGTATCATTCATCACACTTACCGGTTTTTCTTCAAAATCACGTATAACTAAGGATTTATTTGCCATCCAAAACAACCCATTTGTTATTTTTACATATAAAATTAAAGGCACCCCCTTTTTAAAGGAACATACATGAAAAATATCACCAAATGCTCCTTGGGCATCCTTCTCATTTTAGGAATTGGCTTGAGCAACGCATCCGAAGAGGAGTACAAACAATTGGAAGTTCACGTAGAGGAATGTCTCGATTATCTGGAGGTGTTCACCAACCCCGACTATAATCCAAAGAAAGCTATTCAAAAGTCCTATAAAAGCGGCTCTTTATTTTTAAGTTTCAACGAAGAAGTCGTCTCACAATCAGAAAAGCTTGCTGAAAAATGGATTCACGACTGTAGTGACCTATTTATTTCGGACAAATATTCTCCCGGCTTTTTCAAAGCCTCCCCCATCTACAAAGTTGTCACCGATAGAATCAAAAGTCAAAAAATTTCGAGAAAAAATTCCAGTCAAGGCTCTAGCGGAGCTTCCAATGCTGAAAACGGCAAATTCAAACTCAAAGCAACATTCTATCATGGTTATCTGAGCGAACTTTCAATTATCACCCCCTATACCACACCATTCCAATACGACTACAATGGGGAACACCTCATTTGGGGAGAATTCGATGACAAGGATGTCTTGGGAGCCTATTGGTCCAAAGGCAGTTTTGCATTTAGTTTCAGCAAATCGAACGATTCGCTCCGTTACACATCTCCGTTCAAGACCTACACATCGGAAAAAGATGAAAAGAACATCTGGGGAGTCATGAAATCGCATCCCAAAATTTGGGAAGTCACGAATGTTCCTGAAGAAGCCACGAACGGACAGTTCCATTACGAAAAGAGCTTATTCGCACCAATTCCCAAAGGGAACAAGAACCATAGCTGGTCCGTAAAAATGGCGGCAAGCATAGGAGTACACATGTTCGCCTACACGAACGACATAATCAAAGACAACAACTGGATCGAGGAATCCACCAAATATGTAGGTGGATTCGGGACACTCGGTTTCACGGTTGACATTTCAGCCGGAATTGTACATTGTTCACCATCATCGGGAAGTTGCTTCGGTTTCGGCTCGGGATATGCTCACAACGCATACGATGGAGACGTTGTAGATTCAGAAAATTCATGGCGCGGCGACGAGGAGACGAACAAAATGAAGCACACAGACAACCTGAAACTTTATGGCGAATACTATTTCGGAGGCCCATCGACAAAAGGAATCCGCGAAAGTATCGACATTCCGTTAAACGCCAGCATGAAATACCTTACATCTAAAACAGGCTTTTTCATTGGCAAATGGTATCGTTACGAATTTGGATTAGAAATATCCCCCATACAGTATATTCCAGGGATATACATAAATTACGGCATGTCGTTTAATACTCCAGGCCTTTGGTAGTGAATGTTTCTAGCACGTTTTTTTACACTTGCCGTCATCGCTCTTCTTTTTTACGGATGCACAAATTTTCAAGGAGCGACCGCACTCGAATTCTTTTCGCATCTGGACAAGTCGGGGCGTTGGAAAACAACGCACCGCACCGATTTTGAAGGAAGAATTTTACCTGAAGACGTTGTCTGCATCGAAGCGGAAATATCCATTTTCGATTCAACAGATAGCAAAATGAAGTTTAACGGCAGCGCAAAAAAATGCTGGGACGAATACGGAATTTTAATTGATTACATTGTGAAAGATTCTTCTCACGAAAACTTGTTTCAGCTAAAAAGCAAAACAAAAAATGGTTATTTGCTAAGTAGGGACATCAACTTTCGTTATTCGACACAGCCCAAATCCGAACCACTTAGCCATTCGCTCCAAATGACGAAATCTGATAATGGAACGAGAACATACACTCAAACTAGCGATTCAAAAAAGGATTTTGAAGTTCAATTCCTAACGGAAAATGAAAAAATCGTATCGGCACAAATAAACTATCCTTTTTTACATGAATTAGAGATATCGTATAAAGAAAATGGAGATATAGCCCTTGTCATTGACAAGAATTGGGGTGATGCATACAAAATTGATTACACCAATGACGAAGAAGACAAAATAGTCTATAACAGGGAAATATATAGCTACCGATTAAAGAAGATGAACGCAAACAAACAAATGGTCGAAGAAATCTACATCGATGAATTTTCAAGAAAAAAAATCCATCGAAAATACACTTACACCGCAGACAGAAGAACAGCAACCATTTGGGCAAACGGAGTTTCGCGAAATATCATTTACGAAAACGGGATATTCGTCAGAGAGGAATATTACGATTATGCAGAAACGCTTAGACAAGTCGTCGAAATCGAGATTGATTCCCATGGGAACGTTATAAAAAGCTCCTACATTCCAAAGAATACAGGCAATCTGGATAACAAAATCAAATTGCAATACAATTACGCCATTACATATCGGGAAATGTAGTCCATCTCCGACCTTTTTGATTAGAACTCGTGATTTTAAAGCAACGTTTTGCTGGACGAACGCACGGAAAAATCATCCGCGGGTATGTACTGACAAGGGAAACGAATTAGGATTTTTTCGTCAATTTGCCGCCAGCGAGAAGCACTAAAAAGGCGGCACCGCCAACCCCCACAATCTTCTTGATATCGCTCCAAAATTCGCGACGCTTTTCTTTGCAGGATTCGCAAAGTTTTTCAGAGTCGTAGGCTTTATCGCAACCACATTTTTTGCATGTATTCCAAAATTTCTGAAGCATAGTCAAACTCCTTAATCGTTGGAGGTTGTAGTAATGTCCTTTCAAAATACTATTTTCCGTTAAGAATGAGCGTAGCGGATATCACATATTTGGAAAAATACCGTAATTTTTAAGAATTACACCGATTGAAAGTTCAAAATTAGAGCGAATTCTTTCTCGTTCAAAACGGCCTCTTGCCTCCCCCACAAATTATTTATATATTCATTTTCGTAGAGCATTAATCCCGCTGACTGCGTATTCAATCCGGGCGGGCTGTTTAACTCTCTGCTTGACGTCGACCTCCCTTTGTTTGCTTGACAGGCACACAATTCGAGGCAGCGTACACCCTATGGGGAAACTGGCCCCCTGACGATCAACGTAGAGCACCGTCCATAGCCATTGCTCATGGACCTCATCAATCTGTCACAACAGGTTTATGAATAGGTGTCTTGCGTTTGTTTCTAGCCATCCGTTCATAAACTACCAACAAACTTCGGAAATCTGTGCTTTACAGATTTTTGCAAATCGCCGAAATTTTCGGTAAAGGAAACTTTATGAATAGAGAACAATACGCAGAAATGCTCCGCACAATCAGTGAAGTTCACAAGGCAGGAGGCGATATCCGCAAGTGCATTATGGGGTTTCGCGAAAAATACAAGTACGTCTATATCTATAATGACTCTATTTTCAAAATGTTGTTCGGAAATCCCGAAAATATGAGGATGACGGCAAGCTTTTTGAATGCAATTCTCAAATTGGACGGTGGTGATTGCATCGACAATCTCACTTTTGTGAATCCTTCAGTGAATGGAGCTTTTGTTAAAACGGTTACTTCGGATGTCGTTGCTGAGAATCAGCGCTTGGAACGCATTGTTTTGGAGGTCCAACATCTTGAAGACGAGACTTACAGCGACCGCTTGGTATTTTATACGGCAAAACACACTATTGCGAGTAAACCACGTGGCGATAGCTACTGGTTGCGTGATCTGAACCTCATCAGTTTGCAGATGTTCAATGCATTCCCGAATTCCAAGAATTACCGTCACAGCATTCGTCTCAAGAATCAGGAAAACGAGGAATTTTTCAAAAAGCAGACGGTCACGCTTGTTGAAATTCCCAAGTTTCTTAAGGGTGATTATGCTTCGGACGAAAGTCTTTTGGCTCAGTGGCTTAGGGTTATTGACGGACTTAACAACGAGACGCCATTAGCGGTTCCTGAGGATTCTATGCTAGCTCTATTGCAGAAAAAAGCGAAATTGAGTATCTTTACTGAAGAGTTTTTGGTAAGTGAGGCTATGGCTATGAGCGACCGCCAATATGAACTGTATGTAGAAAAGAAACACGCCCATAAGGAAGGCCTTGAGGAAGGGCGAGCCGAGGGACGTGCAGAGGGACGTGCAGAGGGACGTGCAGAAGGCCTAACAGAAGGCGCAAATGCCAAAGCTCGTGAAATGGCGAAAAAAATGCTTGAAAAGAACAAGCCCATTGAAGAAATCATTGAGTTTACAGAACTCTCCGAGTCCGAAGTTCTTTCAATCAAGGCATCACTCGTCTAAAATCTTATGGCATGAATAATTTAGCAGGCGGCATTTGTTGTCGTCTGCTTTAACAAAAGCGAACGAAGGACCAAAGCTCTACTTTATCCTATCCCCACAGAATTTCTGGCGGGCACTTTGGGCGCAGTGGAATCGCTCATCGACTTCGTTCAGGACGTTGTCTTCGCGGAAATGACGTGTAAAGAGCTTTTTTCCCCTTCGTTCACACACACTCGCCCCCATTTTCCTAAATTATATAGCGTCAACATTCTCTACCGGGATCGCCATCCCGATGGATCAACTCTCAACAAATGAGGAACTAACAAAAAATGGCAAGAGCATTGATTATCGGTTGTGGCGCCGTTGCCACAGTTGCTATCAAGAAGTGCTGCACCTGCAGCGAAGTTTTTAGCGAAATCTGCATCGCCAGCCGTCATCGCGAAAATTG
>Ga0247611_10007114_pt1 | contig 14153 bp, 5 predicted proteins | sample 177DNAGHGhighgp2_FD_192422 | JGI IMG/M metagenome (GOLD analysis project Ga0247611, IMG submission 192422) | Sheep rumen microbial communities from Palmerston North, Manawatu-Wanganui, New Zealand - 1770 DNA GHGhigh gp2 | ecosystem: Host-associated > Mammals > Digestive system > Stomach > Rumen ...
ACATGCCCCAAAATACATATGTTTACAGGAAGTTGCTTATAAAAACAGCTAATTTTACATATATTTACCTAAATATAAGCTAAAAATACCATTTTTTTACATATTAGACATTATTTATGTCTTATAATTGCATATTATATATATGTACTGTTTTAGATGTGATTTTTAGATTCTAGCTTTATACATCTTCTGCTTCTTCTACTGTTCTGACACATATACCATGTTTATGGCTTTCTATATATTGATCCTGAAAATTCTTATTTTTTATTACATTTATATTGTAAAATAATATTAGACATTATTTATGTCTATTTTAAAATTAATAAATTTTTAGCGATCGAGGTGCATGTTTCCTATATAATTCATCATTTGACTTCTCTTAACATCTCAAGTAGTAAAATTTATAAAAATAAAAAATAGACACTATTTATGTCTATTTCTCTATCTTATGAAATTAACTAGATTTTAAATATAAATATATTATATTATCTAGTATTTAAAACTAGTTATGTTTTGAAATTTTTTTAAAGCCGTTTTCTGACCCTTTATATATAGCTATTTATTCTTGATTTATATTTTATTTTTTTTGATTTTTGAATCATGTATTGTTGATCTATCTTCATTAATTATAATTATTATTTAGAGCTATTTTATAGCTTCTAATATATTAATATTTCCCTTTACAATTATTTCAAAAATTATCTAATAATAATTATTGCTTTATCTTATTTTAAAAACTAGATGCGTTTTGAAATTTTTATTTTTGCCCTATTAGGTATATATATAAAGCCTTAAATTTAGTTATTTTTATATCTAATTTATCATGCCGTTATTTGCCTCATAAATAGCCTTTAAATTACTTTTTCTTGATAGTCTGTAATAAATACTAATATTTTATCTAAAATTAAAATAAAGCCAAATTTTAGCGTTTAAAAAGGTGATAGTTCAGATACGAATTATCACCTTATTTCGTTTATTAATTTAATTGCTTATTATCATTTGAATCTATACAAACAATTAATTGATTATAATCATTAACTCTTTCATATGTTACGCTACTAGAGAACTTCTTAATCATTGTTATTCCTAGACCACCAGGAACTAGATTTTCTTCATTTTCTATATATTTATCTTTTATCTCTAGTGGATTGAAATAATCGCCGTTATTTTCAAATTTAATAATTAGTTTTTTATCATTATAACCAAATGATATTTTAATTATTAAATTATCTTTTTTCTCATATGAAATATAATTATTTAATAATTCATCAATTATTATACTAGCACTATATATAATTTTTGTATTTAAATATGAATAATAATCACTAAATCTATTTGTTACTTCTTCAATTATTTCTAAATCTGGATTAGTATAATTAAATTCTAATTTTGATGATTTAATTTCAAGTATTAACATTGTTATATCATCAAATTGATCTTTATTATTAGTAAATGAATTTAATTCTTTATTCATATCTAATAATATATCACTTAATCTATCATTATAATTATTATTTAAGCAATTTAATATTCTTTCATAACCAAATTCTTGATGATTATCATCTATAGATTCATTTAATCCATCTGTATGTAAGAATAATCTATCATTTTCTTTTAATTCAATAACATCATGTTGATATTTAAAATCATTAATACCACCTAAAATGAAATTAGAATTAATCTTTAATTGTTTAACAGTACCATCAGTTAACAAATATGGTTTTTCATGACCAGCATTAACAAATTCTAAAATATTAGTTTTAATATCTAATACACCTATAAATGCGGTAATAAATAATCCAGCTTCATTATTTTCTAATAATTCATTATTAACTTCATAACATACTTCTTCAATTGACTTTTTAGAAATTAATTTAGATTTAATCAATTCCTTTGATTTCATCATGAATAAAGCCGCAGGAATTCCTTTTCCTGAAACATCTGAAATAATTATAGCTAAATGATTTTCATCAATATAGAAATAATCATAGAAGTCTCCACCAACCTCTTTGGCTGATTTAATAGACGCTTCAATTAAAACATTAGAATCATTAAGTGAATGTTTAGGTAAAGATTCAAGCTGAATGTTTGTCGCAACCTGAAGTTCAGCATTGATTTTTTCTTGTTCTCTAGTTGCGATTTCAATCTTTTTAGTATAATCAATAATTTCTTTTTCCATTGTAATATAGGCTTCAGATAATAAACCTATTTCATCTTTAGAATTAATTTTAGGAATTACAACCTCATTTACATTTCCTTTTCTAATGTTTTCAGTAAATTCATTTGTAGATTTTGTTAATAATAAGACATTTTTAACAATTATAAATCTAGCAATTAAAATGTAGAAAATAATCAATATTATAAATGAAGCAAGTAATGTTAAACCAAGCATTAAACTAAAAAATCCTAAATCTTTATTCAAAGCTGAATCATCATATTCTAAAAATGCAGTAATTATTACATCATTACCATCATTATCTTGACCTACAACTAAATCTATTACTCTAGCTCTTTTTCCATTAATAACATATCCACCAACTGATTTATCTGGATTTTCATCAAGATCATCATCTTTTAAGAAATATTGTTCACCTACTAAATGACTTTCACCATTATAATTTTCAGAATTAACACTTGAAATATTAAGCTTTGAATCAAATAAATAAACAAATCTATCATTATTTATATCATCATCTGAATCTACAAAGAATCCAGCATAAGCATCTCCGCCACCAGCTGAGATAGATGCGTTAAGTAGGGCTGTAGAAACATTAGAAAAAGCTGTTCTCAATAATAATTTATTATAAGACATACCCAGTGTGCCTGATATAGAATAGAAATCACCATATGTTTGAATAAAATAATTTACTTTTTCTTCATTTGTTAATTTTGAAAATTCTTCTTCTGTATAATCATCAGCGTGATCCTTGTATTCTTTATAAAATTCTTCATAATAGAATAACATTTCTTGCCTTGATGATTCATTTCCAATTGTATGTTCAAGCTCAACTATTGAATTGTCAATTGATTTTATAAATGCGTTATGACTTCTATTTTCAAATATAAAAAAGCTTGTTAAGAATGCTACTAATAAAATTAATAATGATAATCCTGCTCCTAAAATAATAATTTTCTTTTGAACAGAAAATCGCATAACATCACTACTTTCTATTTAATAGTTAAAACATTAATAAAACCAGTTACATTAAAAACTTCTTTAACAATTTCATTAATATTATGAATTTCTAAAGCTTTACCATTAGCTTCTAAAGTTTTCTTTAAAGAAAGTAAAACTCTTAATCCAGCAGATGAGATATACTCTAAATTAGTAAAATCTAAAACAACTAAATCTTCTTTAATTTCAGTTTCTTTCATTTTAGAATCTAATTCAACTGATGTTGTAGTATCTAATCTACCAGTTAATAATACTTCTAAATATTCTTTGTGATTAATTACAATCTCCATATTAAATCAACTCCTATATAATATATTAATAATATTATAACTTATTTTTATTAATAAATAAATTATTTGTATATTAGTATGTATTAAAATAGAAAAAAAGGAGTTTCATTTTAAGTTGAAACTCCATAAAATATCTAATTTTCACTATTTAAATCTATTTTTAATATAGTATTATTTAAATTTAATATTCTCATGTATGTCATTGATGTTGTAATCTTTTCAACAAGCTTTATACCACTTGTTGTATATTTTTCATCACTATCATTTTCATATTTAGTAGGATCAAATGGCATACCATCATCTCTAATACGTAATATTAATGTATCATCTATTTTCTTTAAATTAACATCAATAAAGCTTTGTTTTTTATTCTTATACCCATAAACAATAATATTAGAAATCATTTCTTCAGCTGATAAAGCAATCATCTGAGAATTACGATTGTCTATATTATTATTTTTACAGAATTCAGCTATTTCAGTTGAAACTAATGCTGCATTATTTAAATTATTATCAATTGATATATCATATGATAAATAATTTATATCTTCTATCATAAATAATCCTTTACCTACAGGCTTTTTATGAATATAAATTAATATGAAAATATATGTTAATAATACAGTCGCACCTTCATTAATTATTTGAGCAATAGCGTATCCTTTAATACCATCTACATAAAGTAATGAGATTGTTAAAGGTAATACTAATATTAATTCTCTTAAAAATACAGTTACATATGAAGGTAGATTTCTATTAATAGATGGATAATAGCTTGTTGTAAATCTATTTAATTCATATGGAATGAATGAAAATACCATTATTCTTATCATTAAATTAGCTCTATCCTGATATTCTGGATCACTAAATCCAAAAATATATGAATATACATTTGGTAATGAGAATATTAATATTGTTATTAATATCGCAGATATCAAATTTAATATATAAATTTTTTTAGTAACTGATTTTAAAGAATAAGTATCATTCTCTCCATTAAATAAGCTACATAATGTAGGTATAACACCTAATATACCACCTGAAATTAAATCAAATACAAATATGATATTACATATTAAACCATATATAGCTAAATCAGTAACATCAGTTATTAATTTACCTATAACTATATTTGCAATAATCATTTGAAGTGCAGTCAATAAATAGCTTATCGCAACTGAACCAGATGCTTTTAAAGATTCTTTTAAATCTTCAAATGTACCTTTAATCTTAAATGTAATTTTAAGTAATCTATTTTTAGAAAATACATATTTTAAAATTACTAAGGCACCTACTAAGAATCCAAATCCAGTAGAAAGAGAGGCACCATACATTCCCCAATCAAATACTTTTATAAATAAGAACATTGAACCAATCTTAAATATATTTGAAACAATAAAATATATTGTAGATAATCTTGGATTATTATCAACATTCATAAATGAAGTTATTAATAATGCAAAAATTATAATTGGATCTGTTAAGAAATAAATGAATATATATTGATATATATCTTCTTTTAAATCTTCAGCGAATAAATTTGATATAGGCGCTGAAATAAGTGGAGATAGTGCAGCTATGATTAAGGATATACCAATTCCATATATAAAGCATGCCGAAAAAGCTTTATTAGCCTTATTTACATCTCTTTTACCTAATAGTGAGGCAACAACTATAGATCCACCAACACCAAGAGCTAATCCAGGCACTTGAACTATATAAATGATAGGAACTGCCATTGATGATGCGGATAAAGCCTCTGAACCTATTAAATTACCAACTAATATACCATCTAAAAGCGATGCAAATTGCATCGCAAAGATAGTTAAAATAGATGGTATAAGATATTGAATAAATTTTTTATTAATTAATTTAGCATTTCTTTCCATAAAAGCTCCTATTGATCAGTTCTTTCAAAGAAGCCTAAAGTCATCAATGCTTCAATTGCCTTTGTTAAATATTCTTTATCTGTAATTGGCCACTTATAATCTAGATGATATAAAGCCTTATTAGTAAATTCATTATTAGAACCTATAAATGAATGGACATGTTGATCAGCTGATGAATATGAAATTAGTGATGATACAAGCATATTTTTATTGTCATCCTGCATCATTTCTTTCATAGATTCAATAAAATCATTATCACTTACAACCTTAATATCAAATCCTAATAAATTCATAGCATAGATAATATCACCCATTTGAATCATATGAGAATTTGCACTATGGAAGACTGTAAATTTTTGATTTGTTGTAGAAAGCTTTAAGATAGTTTTTGCAACTTCATCAATTGGTGAGAAGTCTACTTCTATATCCATTGAATTAACAGGGAATTTATGAAGTGCTGCGTAGCCTCTTAAATCTCTCATAAATCCATTTGTGATTGAATTAGCTTGGAATTCACCATCACTATTTCTACCCATTAAGTTACCAACTCTAATAATCTTAGCGTCTAAGCCCTTATCTATAGCCTCAAGAATATGCTTTTCAGCTGTAAATTTAGAATGAACATATTTATTAGATATATCTTGACCAAATGATAACATGTTTTCTTTAATCTTAAATGTTGGTTCAAATTTATTATCAACATTTTCACCAGCGACACTCAATGTAGATACTTGAATTAATCTTGCATTCTTCTTAAGTGCTATATTAATTAGATTATCGACTCCACCAACATTTATTCTTTCGATAATATCATCTTGTGAGAAATGTTTAACAATCGCAGCACAATTGATAATTGTATCAATCTTGATATCCTTTAACTTATTATCTAAATCTAAATCAATAATATCGGCATCAATAATTGTTACATATTTATCTATTAAATCACTGAATGGATTATCAAAATAATATGTTACTAAACCTTCAAGTCTCTTCTTAGGATCTATACCTTTACTTCTTACTAGTACATAGAATTCTTTTTTCATATTCAATAATTCTTTAAACACATGAATTCCTAAAAAACCAGTTGAACCAGTTAATAATATGTTACCTAAAGGCTTTTCTTCTTTTATATCATCAACATATTTAACATTATTATATTTTAATGATTCATATTCAACTTCTTCAAAATCTTCTTTTTCTTCAACAGTTTCACCATTTAAAGATCTAATATGCTTTTCAAGTTCTAAAACAGTTGAATAATCAAATATATCTTTATATGCAATTGGTAAGTTTTCTTTTATTGCAAGCATAGCTACTTTTGATGCTGAAAGTGATGTACCACCTAAATCAAAGAAATCTTCATCAACACCAATAGTTTCTTGACCTAATGCTTTAGCCAAAATTTTACATAATTTTTCTTCTAATTCATTAGAAGCCTTTTTAATTTCTTTAGCTTCTACCTTAACTTCTACTTCAGGCAATGCTTTTTTATCTACCTTACCATTAGGTGTTAGAGGTATTTTATCTAATTGCATCATAACCTTTGGTATCATATAAGGAGTTAATGATTTAGACATATGTTTAGTTAAATCATCTTTATCAATTTCTTTACTTGCTGTAAAATAAGCAGCTAAATAATCACCATCAACTTGATTAGTTTTAACAACAATAATACTTCTAGTAATACCTTGATAACTATTTAATACTTTTTCTATTTCATCAAGCTCAACTCTTAAGCCTCTTAATTTAACTTGATTATCAAGTCTACCAAAGAATTCAATATTACCATCATTATTATATCTAGCTAAATCTCCAGAACGATAAGCCTTTTTACCAAATAATGTAATGAAATTTTCTTTTGTTTTTTCTGGTAATCCTAAATAACCCATACCTACAGAATCACCAGCAATAGTTAAATCACCTATCGCATTAATTGGTAAAACATGTCCTGCCTTATCAAGCATATAAATTTCTGTATTTACAAATGGCTTACCGATTGTTACATATTCATCTTTTACATTATGGTATGTACATGTAATTGTAGTTTCAGTTGGTCCATAACCATTATAAATCTCTGCAGTAATACCTAAAGATCTTAATTTTTGACATAATTCAACTGGTACTGCCTCAGCGCCCATATCTAATACTTTAAAGTTCTTTAAAGCATCAACGAATTCTTTAATATCAATGAAATTAGATACAAAAGATGGAGTCATGAACATAATATTTACATGATTTTCAGTCAATGTTTTAGCAAGTAATAATGGATTTTCAATCTCTTCTTCAGTTGCAATAACTGCAGTATAACCATGTGATAATGGTACACATTCTTCTTGTAGGGACGCATCAAATGAAAATGATGCGAATGAACATCCAATCGCTCCTTCTTTGATATTTCTATATGGTTTTGTACCAATATTAGATCCATCTAAAACATAATTAACTAAATTATGATGATTAATCATAACCCCTTTTGGTTTACCTGTTGAACCAGATGTATATATTACATAACATAAGCTATCTGATGGAATATTTACATTAGGATTATTAATCTTAGTAGATTTAATCATTTCATAAATATCAAATGCTTTAATATTTGTTTTCTTAATTAAATCTTTTTTAGCTTCTATTATTTCAGTTGTAGATATCAAATATTTAGAGCTTGAATTTGTAATAATATATTCAATTCTATCATCAGGATATTTAGGATCAATTGGAACGAATGCACCACCTGATTTAATAATACCTTGTCTTACAACATAAGCTAAAGCGATTCTAGGCATTAACATAACTATTTTATCTTCAAGCTTAACACCTTCAGATATTAATTTATTGGCAACTTTATTACAGTTTTCATTAAATTCTTTATAAGTAAACTTACCACCCTTACCTATTACGGCAATCTTATCAGGATTTAATAGAGCTTGCTTTTCAACTAATTTGTTAAATGAAATATTAGGAATAGGTTCTTTAAAATTATTAAATTCTTGATAGAATTTTAAATCTTCTTCAGGTAATAAATTAATATCTTTTATAACTTTTTTAGTCATTAATTCATTTAATATAAGCTCAAATAAACGCTTAAATGAATTAATTGTATTATCATTATAAATTGCTTCATCAAATTCAAAATGAGCTCTAAAAACGCCTTTTTCAAGGAATACATCTAAACCAAATGCACTCTTAGGTGTATCAGATTCAAGTAATATTGCATCTACCTTTTCTCCACCTATTGTATCAAATGTGAAATTATCACCTTGATAAGCAAACATAATATCAGCTTTTACATCATAATCCTTTGAAATGTCAGAAAATGAATATAAATCATTAGCTTGTAAATTTAATAATTCATCCTTCATTTCTTGTAGCTTATTTAAAATTATATCTTCTTCAGTATATTTAATATATACTGGTAAAGTTTTTACAAGCATAGATACTGTATTATTTAATTTTGATGAATTTCTACCATTATAGATAGTTACATAAAGCGAATCATATTTATATAAATATTTTGATAATGTTAATGTGAATGCGAAATTAAAATATGCATTAAATGTTAATTTATTATCATCAATAAATTTCTTTAAATCATTTTGTTTAACATTTAATTTAAAGTCTATTGATTTTAATTTAGATACCTTAGCTGTCTTTAAATCCTTTTTAATTAAGTATTCACCATCAACGTCCTTTAATAAATTATTAATATAATCTTTAGCCTTAGCTAATTTATCTGTTTTAAGTAATTCTTGTTCATTTAAGGCAACCTCAAAACCAGTAAATTCTTCAGTTAATAAATCTTTACCTAAATATGAATTATTAATATCAGTTAAAATAATAGCTTCACTTGTACCATCACAAATAATATGATGGAAATCTAAATATAAATAATTAGCATCTTTTGTTTTATAAATTTCAGCTCTATATAAATCACCATTTAATATCTCAAATGGTCTAATTAATTTAGATTTATCTAGCTTATCAATATTTATTATAGATACTTTAGCTTCTTTATTTTCTCTTTTTGCTTTAATATCTCCATCATCATTCATATATAAATTAGTTTTTAAATATGGATGATTATTAATTGTTTTAATAATTGAATCTTTTAATTTATTTAAATCAATTTTATTAGATAGCTTAAATAAATATGGAATATTATAAGTTGTAGAATCAGGAATAGATACAGATTCAACGAAGATACCTTCTTGAGTTTTAGTTATTGGATATTCATCTAAAATATCAAATGTGATATTATCTTCTTCTTTATTACCTAAGGCTTTAATTAAATCTCTAATAGTAGGATTAGAAATTAAATCATCATTAGAAACATTGCAATTAAATTTTTTAGATAATAATATAGTTAATCTAATAGATGAAACTGATGTTAATCCAGCCTCATATAGGTTTGTTGTAACACCAAATGATTCATGTCCTAAAACATCTTTAATAATATCAAATACTTCTTGTTCTAATTCATTTTCTGGCATCACCTTTTCTTCTACCTTTAATTCAGGTAAAGGTAAAGCCTTTTTATTAACTTTTTGATTTTGATTTAGAGGTATTTTATCTATTTGTAGTGTATATGCAGGAATCATATAAGGTGGCTTTTTAGAGCCAATAAATTTATTTAAATCAGCAATATCAATTTCTTTATCTGAAACGATATATGCACAAATAAATTTAACACCTGCTGGATCTGTAAAATCTTTAACAGTCGCGTCATTAATACCTGGATATTCTCTAATAATCTTTTCTACTTCTGTTAATTCAACTCTAAATCCTCTAATCTTAACTTGACCATCTTTTCTACCAATGAAATCAACTTCACCATTTGGTAATAATCTTACTATATCTCCAGTTTTATATAATTTCTTAAATAATGGATCCTTTTCAAATGGATTTGTTAAGAAAGCTTCTTTATTTTCTTTTTCTCTATTTAAATAGCCTCTACCAACTTGTGGACCAGATATATATAATTCACCAGTTACTAATGTAGGTAGACGTTTCATATTTTTATCTAATACATAGAATTTATATGTATTTAGATTTTCACCAATTGGTACTCTAAAATATAATTTATCAACTATTTTATCTGTACAGAATACAGTACCTTCAGTTGGACCATAAACATTATGGAATACATAATTCTTTGGTGGTGCGATTGGAACTAGCTTTTCTCCACCAACAAAGAAATGCTTTAAATATTTAACATCAATTTCAGATGCGAATTGACGACCTACCTGTGTAGTAATTAAGCTATGAGTAATTTTATTATCATTATAAAATTCTCCTAATTTTACTAAATCTAATCTTAATTCTTCAGGTATAACATAAACACAGGCACCACTAGCTAAAGCTGGATATAAATCCATCATATCAGCGTCAAATCCATATGAAGCATAGGCAGCCATTCTTGATTCAGGTGTAACATCATATGCTTTTTTATAAAATTCTACGAATGTATTAATATTCATATGATCAAGCATAACACCCTTAGGAAGACCTGTAGAGCCTGATGTATATAACATAATAAATAAATCAGTTGGATTTAATTTAATATTAGTATCTTTATCATTCTTTAAATTATTAATTTCATCTGTATATATTTTCTTACCTTTAAAATCTATAATACCATCTAAATCTCTATCAAGTATTAAAACTTTGGCACTGGAATCCTTTACCATGAAATTTAATCTTTCTTCTGGATAAGTAGGATCTAGTGGTTGATATCCAGCACCGGATTTAATTACACCAAGTGAAGCAATAACAATATATTCACTCTTTTTAATTAAAATAGAAACTACATCTTCTTTTTTAATACCAAAAGAAATTAGTTCATTTCCTAATTTATTACTTAAAATATCTACTTCTTTATAAGTGTATTTTTTATCTTTAAATACTACTGCGTAATTATCTGGATATTTTTTAGAAGCAATTCTAAAAGAATCTAAAATTGTATTATTATAATCAATATATGATGGATCAATATTATTGAATTTATCTAATAATTTTGATTCTTCATCAGTAATTAGATTAATATCATCTAATTTATTCTTAATTAAGAATTCTGATTCAACCTTATCAAATAAAGATACTAATTTTTCAATTGTAATATCTTCATATAAATCAGATCTATATTCAACCCAAATAATATATTCTCCATTGTCTCTATGAAGCTCAATACTAATATTTTCTTTACCATCTACTCTTTCAATTGGTTTTATATATAATTTTTTATTATTGAAATTAGTTTTATAAAAATAATCACCTTGGTATGCAAAAATGATATTAGCATTTATACCTAAATCCTTAACAATTGAAGAAAATGGATATAATAAATTTTTAACATTATTTATTTGTTCTTCATTTGCGATTGTTAAATAATCTTTGATTGTTTCTTTATATTCCAAATAGAATGGATAAGTTTTAACATACATACCAACACTATTATTTAATTTCTCATTTCTACCATTATTAACTGTTAAGAATAATGCTTTATCATCATTATTAATTTTAGATAATAAATATGAAAATGATGCTAAATGGAATGATGATGTTTTAATATTAAGTTTATGAGTTATTTTTTTAATATCAGAATCTTTGATTTTAAGCTTAGTTATATAGTTTTTATACTCTACTTTTCCATCATTTTTATCAAATACTATTGTTGAATCAACATCAGTATCTACAATTAATTTTTCATAATAATCTTTTGCTTTATCATATTCTTTAGTTTTCAATGCTTTTTCTTCATCTAATGAAAATAAATTTCCATCATATGATTCTTTATCAAGCTTTTTACCTTCATAAGCATTTACTAATTCATCACTAAATAGCTTAATTGATGTACCATCAAAAATGATATGATGGAAATCAAAATAGAAATAATAATCATTTTTATATTTATATAAATGTAGGTGATATAAATGATTATTTAGCATTTCAAAATAATAAGGCTTAAAATCAGTATTATCTACATTTTCAACCTTAATATTTATTTTTTCTTTTTCAATTTTTTTATAAATAGAGCCATTCTCATCCTGGAATAAAATAGTAAATAAATATGGATGAGCTTCAAATACCTTATTTAAAGCATCATTAAATTTTGCCTCATCAATATTTGGACCAAAATTAATGACATTTGTCAAATTATACGCATCAGTTTGTTTTAAACATGATACATATATACCTTCTTCAGTTTTAGATAGTGGGTAAAATTCTTTCATAGGCTGCTTCCTCTATAATTAAATCTATATCAAAGTCTTGATTTTGGGCTATTGTTACTGAAATACTATAGTCTAAATAATCAAAATAATGTGAAAAATAAAATTTATCATTATATTTTTTTAAACCATCTATAGGTAAAGCATTAACATTTTTTAAATCATTAACTATTCCAGTTCCTATACATTTAAGTAAGCTTTCCTTTGATGTCCAGATTTTATAAAAATCAGAATTATTTTTAATTAATTTTATTTCTTCAGAATTACAAACATAATTAATTAATTCTTCTTTTCTCTTTTTTTCTTTAAATTCAATATCAAGTCCTAAATCTATATCGCCTAAAGCAATACCAACTAAATTATTACTATGGCTAATATTAAAAAATATATTTTTTGATTTAGGTTTTTTATTATCATCTAAATAATAATCCTTAACATATTTTCTTTTAAAATAAGAAGATATAATATGCTGTTTCTGATCAATTAAACGCTTATATTTTAAAGCATTTGTTTTATCTTCTTCAGTAATAAAAGATAAATTCAAAAAATCATCATCTAAATTGTTGATATCAAATAGTATTATTTTAATTTTTAAATCGTTCATATTACATTACCTGTTAATATATATTTTATATATTATAACATATTTTTCTTTATTTAGACAATAAAAAAAGGGATTGTTATCCCTTTATATATGAAAATATGTCTATTTGTTTTTGATCTGTAGAGAATAACTCATCATTAGTTAATCTAATCCATTTAGCAGTTCTTCCTGTTCCATCTGGTTCAATCTTCTTTTCATCCTTTAAGCATTTTAATGCTCTATTAATAGTTGATTCAGATTCATTAGGACAAACCTTCTTAATATCTTCTTTAGAGAATACTTCTCCAAGTTTTAATATCGCAGCCTTAACATTATCAAACTTAGTTAATGTTTTATCAAATTCTACATTTCTAGCCATGAAGTCTACTTCTTCATAACAATTAATGATAGTTCTTAAAACAATTTGATTAAGGTTTTCTGTTTTAGGATATCCTCTTTTCCAATCAAAACTTGCTAAATCAGATGCTGCCTTTAATTCACGAATATTCTTATATATTTCTTCAAAGAAAGATTTATATTTAAAAACATAAAATTGACGATTTAATAATAATGTTTGAACGATTATTAAGGCAATAAAATCATTGTAATGATCAAACATATCCATATTAATTATATCAACATAAAAGCTAATAATTGTTTGAACTGTTTCATAATGATATGTATTGATTGAATCAACATATAATTTAGCTAATTCATCCATAGCGTCTCTAGCTGTAACAGTTTTTTCTTCAATAATTAAAGTATCATTTACTTTTACTTTAGTTGTTTTATATTTAACACTTTTAATTACATCCTTGAATACCTTATTTGCCATAGCTAATAAATCATTTGGCAAATATTTTTCATTTAAATAATTAGGATCGTCACATCTTTCTTGTAAAATAGTAAATACATTTTTTAAATTTCTAACTATTTTTTCATTATTATTTTTAGGTTCAGAATCGTTTTTTATAATTAATTTTAATCTATTAT
>Ga0247611_10007116_pt1 | contig 14152 bp, 29 predicted proteins | sample 177DNAGHGhighgp2_FD_192422 | JGI IMG/M metagenome (GOLD analysis project Ga0247611, IMG submission 192422) | Sheep rumen microbial communities from Palmerston North, Manawatu-Wanganui, New Zealand - 1770 DNA GHGhigh gp2 | ecosystem: Host-associated > Mammals > Digestive system > Stomach > Rumen...
TAATTTGTCGTATCTCCTCCCAGAGAGCCCCCGTTTTTTTGTTCCTCCATTATGTCTTGATTACGATATAGATTGTCAAATATATTTGCATATTGGGCGATAAAGGTCCCTCTATCCATTATTTCTAACATATTGATTGTATCATCAATCGTATCACGCATTTTGGTGTAATACTTAATTTGTCCGTCGGACAGGCACCATAGTTCTCGAATCGGAATGGCCATTATTTCGGCCTTGCGCTGTTTGAAGTAATCGAGTAGCGTTGATATTTCAATCCCCACTGTTTCAAGTTTTCTTAGTTGGTGGATGTCTTTCGCCTGTACGGTTATAGCTTCATTATTCATTGCTGTGTATCCTTTCTTAGTTCGTGGATATTTCCGATAACTTCGAAATCTTCCATACAGGCCAGATACATATTCAAATGGTTACAAGCATTAAGCGTGTCGACAAGGATGTATCTGAGCTCTTGTTCGTCCCATGCAACTTCATATTCCCGTCTATGGCGGTTCATCAAAATATCCCCATTGAATATTCTTTTCTTGTTTCTGTCGTCTGCCCCTGTGTATTGGCCTAGTGTGTGCGGGATAACAAGGTAATCATAACCATCATCGATAGATTTGATGAAATGATGCCCATTATCACACGAGTAATAGCCAATCACCCATTGACCAGTGTCGAGGCGTTTGGCTCTGAAGATAATTTCTGGCATTGTTCGTCCCCTTTCAGCAATAATTCTATAACATGAGGTATGTACTTATTCGCATCAATTTTGATTTTGTGGACCGTTGTAGACATATCAATAAGTCGGTTGGCGTCATCAACGACTTGTTTCAGTGTTTCGCGAATGCGTTCCTCGCTGAAATAGACAACATCGGATGATTCGCATCGAGTTTTTCGCCAATCGTCATCTGGGTCTCCCGTTATCGGATTTTGCCCAAGGTAAATTATGTTCGGTGCTTTCATTCGTCACCTCCTATCTCTTCGACTTCAATGTTTCTGCCATCAAAGCGTTCTTCAATGTCTTGTTTAATGTATACTTCACCGAATGGGGATAAATAATCACCATGTTCAACCTCAATCTCAAATGTTATCTTGAATCTTTTCATTTCTCGCCTCCTTTCAGTTTATTTTTTAATGCTATGTACAAGATAATTAGAATACATACTGGCCACAAAAAAGCAAACAGTAAAACATCCGTTGCTCTATCTTCACGTCCAAACCCAAGCCCCAATAGATAGACGGCAATGTACGAATAAAAATACCATCCAATCATTGTTCGTCCTTGGTTTCGTCAATTAATGTTGCTGAAACGTCAGTGGCGATAAAGCCATCATACGAATCGAAACAGTTTTCGATGATTTTTTCGACAAATCCCTCGGTTGTATCATTGTCGTCTGTTTCGACAGTTAATTCTATACTAAAGATTCTCATCGTTGTCCTCCCACGGAAATTTTTTCAACGTGTCGGTAATCCAAAATAGCCATGCAAAGGCAATATAATAATATCTTTTTCCTTTCCAAGTACACCAATTCAAAGTGATGCTCGGGAGAAAAGCGAAGCCTTCAAGAATTCTTTCGATTTTCATTGTTCGTCATCTTTTAGGATTAAGACTCTCACTTTGTCGCCATCTCTAAACTTCTGTATGGCGTCACACGTGACACTGAGTCCATTCAAGACATTTTCTTTCGTGTATTTGTTACGTTTAATCCAGCATCCCTCAATGGCAGACTTCAGCATCTGGTGTTTTTGCCATGTCACCATTTCGACTACTGCATCGCATATGGCATTGTAAGGCAATCCGCATGCCCTCCATTTTCTCGCTATTTCATCGGCTTTGCATACCAAATCCTCGCTTAGTTCGGCGGGGGCGGAGTTATGAATGCTGAGTGCTTTTTCGACTCGTTCACGCGCCTTGAATGCTGTATTTGTCGGTTTCTTTTCGTCTGTCATTCTTCATTCTGGTTTTCCATTGCCTCACGAAAGGCGTTAATATTAACAACAGGCCTTAATTTCCCTGTACGTGGGTGATATTCCACCACGTTTTTATTAAGCCACTCGCAGGCTTTGTTGATGGTTTGCTCTTTCTGCCATTGGGCACCAGCGACTACACCTTCCTTAAACGAATGCCAATGGGCGTTGTGGCCAGAATGGTCGGTGTAGTCCCCCGCGTTCAACTCACCAACAATTTCATTTGTTAACGCGGTTGCCGCATTTTCCAGGTCCACGCTCGGCTGTTTTTCAACGGGAATGGAGTTGAGATAAGCAATTATCTTGTCGCATGCTGCCTCATACCCGTCGTAATAAAGGGCGTGAAAAGGCAGTTTTTCTTTGCGTTTCTCAATTTTCAACCGTTCAATCTCGCCTAACACTTTAGCCTTATCTATCATCGTTTTCATTCATCATTTCTATCCATTCTAATTCAGGGCGGATACCAAATTCCCCGCATCTATCTGGGTCACCACCGTCACACATTATGTTGTGGAATCCTTTAATTTCGTATTCCATTCTATCATCATAGACTTTGGTGACGGATAGATTACCATTATCGACAAATAACTGCCGAATGGAAAGTTTACCTTTCTTAAAGAGCCTGTCAATAGCACTGAGGTGCTTGATGACTTTCAGGTCGTCATCTGTCAATGTCGGGTCGTATTCTTTCAGATTCATTGCTTCTTGTTTTTAAAGGGTTAACGTACTCCGTTATTCTCATGCATCCATTTTTCTGCTTGTTTGCACCAGTCGGCAGCATAAGGTGCTTCGTGGTATTCTGGCTGCCCTGCATAACAATCGGGACAAAGAAACGCACCAGACGTATTTGCCTCTAACTTAGTAGGGTGCCAGCCATGATGCAAAAGCCACTGCGTCAGGAAAATTGTATATGTGGCGCAATGTGGCTTTAGAACTTCCCTTTCGTTATCTGAGATAATGTTAGGAACTTCCAATTCTTTTCCGCACATTTTACATTTGACCCGTCCTACTCGGGAGTTGAAGCCATATCTTTTTCTTAATTCATCAAGTACTTTGCTCATTTCTTTTGGTTTTTAAGTTGTTGTTTACGTTGTTTCTTGCTCAGCCGTATTGTCAACACAATCTCCTTATCAACTTTTGCATCTCGTATGACATATTGAAGTTCGTTGTGTCGGTTTTGGACTATAACGGGAAACATCCCGTTTTATTACACTCTTTCTGGCTTTAAGTTGCCTTTAATCGTCTGTCTATCTTTTTACATTTAACTTGTTTCTCTTTTCCTAAGTCTTCGGCGTCTTTCCCGAAAGCCGCTATGCAAAACTCATCATACGACATTTCATGAACACCGATTTGGGGCCAGTCACAGAATCCGTAGTCAATGATTGCCATATCTCTATTCCTCTTTCTGTCTCTTTGTTTGTTTCTTTGTTTGGACGCAGGCAGCGGCATACTCGCAAAGCCGATATGCCTATTTTTCTGTTTCTGGTATCTCGACCTTGAGTATCACCCTCGGTATGCCTGGCGTCCTGTCGTATTCGTCATAGTAATTCCTGTCATACGCCAAAACGTTCCCGACGCCTTTATCGACCCGACGGCGGAACGAAGCTGGGACCGACGGGCCTTGCCACACCCCTTCGCCGTATCGCAATACTCCGCCGTCCATCTCCATTCCAAGGAACGGGTAGCAGATAAGGCAGTGTTTCTTGAAAAACGGGTCGTCTTTGTAATGCTCGTCTGGAATGACGTAAAACGAATAGTTCGAAAGGGTGTTTAGCTTATCTGGGTTCGCCCTCGCAACCTCGCAGTATATGTCCAGCCAGCGGGAAGGCGGAATGGAACTGATAAACTCGAACGTCGGCACCACGACGTTTTCTGGGACGAGACTTGCGAGGGCCTTGCAGTCTTCCTCGTCGTTTGTTGTGACAAAGCTGCCAGAATGTTTGTCTGGATGGTTATATTTACGGCAAATCTCGTACGACTGTCTGACAGGCATGTAGTAGTCGAAACCGTCCTCATACTTTAGGAAGAAACAGTCAAAAGGTTCTTTTCGCCATTCCTTTGAACGGTTCGTCTCCGCCCAGTGACAGTAGTTCGGGTAAGTGTCCGACACCATGTCCTGTCCGTCGAGCACAAGGTCTGGTATGTTAAATTTAATCATCTTTTACTTTACTGTTTTTTAGGCTTGCCGCATAGTTTTACAAAGTCGCTCCTGAGCGAGTTGAACAGTGGCTGGTACTTCTTCTTGTAGTACTCCCAGGAGGTGTCCTGACTGTTCTTAATCTCGTCCCACAGCCAGTTGGCCTCCGAGAAGTCGGAGATGGAGCCGTCCCTTGCAATCTGTATACCGAACATATAGATTCTCATCGAGTGCCACAGGGATTTCTGTGCCACCCGCAGGTTGTAGTCCTTTTCGACGATGAGCTTCTTCTTGGCCTTGACCCAGGAGTTGCTGCATATGCCCGACACAGACTGTCTCAGGTTCCATTTGTCCAGGTTTTCATCCGCAATGGCGCGGTATTTCTCGTCAGGGCATGAGAACACACACTCAAGGACCTCGATGTCGGACCTTTCGAGCTTCCGTATGAAATCACTTTCGGCAATAAATTGGAAATCGTCACCACCTAATGTTTCCTGGTAGATGCTGTTAGGGTGGTCGGCAAGGATAGTCTGGCAGCAGTCATGCACAACAACCAACCAATCCCTGTCGGATATACCTTCCTCGTATGTCCCATATACGACGGAACCACGTGGATATTTGCATATCTCGTTGTTGAAAAGGATTTCAGCTATGTCTGTCATATCAATCTTTAATTTAAGCCGATAGCCTACACGTCCTCCTTTGATAAGTTTGCGTGATATTTTTTCCAATGGTTCTACGGCTCGAAATTTATGAAATTCCTCTTGCATAATTATGTAAAACACAACTTTGGGAAGAGGCTTTTTGATACAGTTAAGGTACTGTTCAAATAGTTTGTCTTGCGGGGTAACTTCGTCACACTCAACAAACATCTCATGCAGAGGCCGATATGTGCCTCCGTACTTTTCGGGATGCACAAGTAAATCCTTGTAGAGGTCAATGACGTCTGGCGTTATGATTAATTCACTCATAGGGCATGTTTCGATTTGATTGTGGTGGGACATCCACGGTAGTTGTAAATCTTTTTTGGGAAGTTCTCTCGGCGTAGGATGCTTGCCAATATTTTCATGTCTGCAATTCCAGTGTTGTTGAACAATTGAGGTGCAACAACAGGATAAATCATTTTGCCGTCCCAATATAGCAATCCCCATTTGTCTGGCAACTCTTCTGGCTTGATGACATTTTCAGGACAAAGAAACCAACGCAGATTGCCTGCTTGAAAACCCATTTTTTCGGCTTCTTCACTACGCCACCATTTTTTCTTATCAGCAATAAAGTCCGAGTGAGTTATTTTTACCTCGATTATTGCCGTGTCCCAAGCACTAAGCCCCCATACATCGGGGCTTTCTGTGTCTACAGTACACAGTTCTACAGCCACGTAATGGTATTGTTTACACTGTTGGCATGTCGCATAATGTTCTTCAGGGCGATAACACCGTTTTGTTTGACACTTTTTCCAGTTGTGCTTGTTACGGTGCAGCCATTTGGCGCCCTCGCAGCACAACTTATAGTGTAATGATTCTGTCTTGCTCATTTTATTTTGCAAGTTGAAAGTCATACACTACCACAAAGGGGTTGGACCCCCATAACCCTTTATGGCCAACGCCAGGGCGGTCGATTAGGACGGAGAAACAACCTCTCGGATGGGTAAAATATCCTTCAATATTGGGACATACATATACATCTTTGGCTTCCTTCACAAAAGGGTGTGCTTGCTGAATTATGCCCTCTTTCAAGCACTCTTCATCGCTGATGTCTTGCAGTCGCTCAATGCGGACACCCGTTATCTGTATCCCGTGGGGCATCAAGGATGGTTTGACGAACATCTTGTTAGTCCATCCTTTGCCTTCGGGGAACTGGCGAGGGTCGCATTCGTCGTTATAGAAGTCATTGTAAGCCTGTGCAATAGCAATGACCTCGTTGAGTTTGTAGCGGGTTTGGAATGATAAGAAGTCATGTTCGCAATGGACTCTAAGGAAATTCCCCTCTCTTACCCACTCTTGGTATTTTATAACAGGCTCTTCACCATACTTTTTTTTGTAATTCTCAACGGCACGTTCAAGGGGTTTTTCAAGCCTCCGCGTCATTGTCTTTGTGCCGTTGAGTACGGCTTGTGTCAGCGAATATTTGTCACAAAATCCAATTTTCTGCATATCTATTCATTTTTTTGTTTCTTCTTTCTTGGGGATGTCGAATTGGCAGATGTCTCGGAAAGGTTCACGTTTGTTTGGCTCGCCTTTTTTGGTGAGATTGATACAACGATAACGGACACAAGGTAAACCTAGATATGGTTCATGATACATCATCTTAACAATTTTCCCACTTCCATGGCGGTCCGTTATTATATCCCCGACATGATAAGGGTTGTTCTCTGTGGCATACTTTTTTTTGAACCTCAATACATCTGCATCATAAGCAGATTTAAGCGCTTGAAGGCCTTCTGATAATTCTTGCTCGGTCATTTTGTTTCCCCTTGTATTTCGTGTTTTTATTCTCTTAATGCCAATAACGAAATCTGATTGGTTTTATTACAACCTGTATGAATGCTGCTATCTACGGGTTCAATGTATGGTTTTCATTTGATACCAAGTTTGCGAGAGCATCTTAGGTATCCTCTGGTGGTCGCTGAACCCGTATAGGCCGCAGGAGAAAAACCTGTGGACTTCTATAACGAACGTACTTGGCTGAAAGCGGCCGCAGCCAACACCCACGTCCAGGGTGTACGCGACTGGCGAGTGCCCTTTGTAGGCCTCGACCATCCTGTCTATTTCAAGCCTGTCTGGGAACTGGAGGCAGTCACCAGAGTAGTTGGCGATGTGCTGAACTTGGTCATGGAACACGAATACTCGCCATTCCGACTGGATATCGACGGGTTCAGAAACCTGGAATCCGATACATTCGGATACATGTTTTGGTTGGAACGGCCCGTTGGCTGTGTCCTTGATTGTGTTCAATGATTTCCTGTACAACAGGCCGCCATTGGCGAACACCTTCATGCCGTCCGCATCGCGAACATTCGCTATCGTCCTGCCAGCGTATGGGAAAAGTTCCTCTGGCACGTTCAGCGGCTTTAGGGCCTCCACAGAATCTGGGTAGAATTTCCTTAGATATGCCGACACGAATTCCACAGAGCCTACAGGTATGTATTTGTCGGGGGACACTATGTGGCTGAATATATCACCCTCCACGCTCGCGCCGTCGGTGTCGATATATCTAATACCAAATCTCTCATTTCCCATCCAGTCATAATATTCCTTTGCCTGGATGAGCTCGAACGTGAAATCATACGGCAGTTTTTTGGCTATCTTTTGCACTAGAAAATTCATGCTAGTATGGAACGTTTTTCATTAATTAATAAATTTTTTATATTTTTTTCTTATTTTTCTACAAAAATTATTCCAGTGTTATCTTCTCTTGCGGCTATGGTGCAAAGCATTTGAGTACAATCTTCTTCACGCAGCCTGCATTTACTACAGCCTTGGTAGCTATCCACGGCATAAACCATCCCTTCGTAAGGTACTTTCTCGTGTTTGAAAAAGAATGGAACCCCAGACCCGACAGGCACGTATGTTAAGCCCCCTTGGTATTGTTTAATGTCGGCGGATACGGCCGCATTCTCAGCCTTTGGGTGGGGCATCCTTATCGGCTTGTGGACGAATTTATAGTCCAACTTGGTTTCGCCCTCGTCATCCACCCTGAATGCCTCTGGTATCATGTCTTTGTTGTCCCATATGTTACCGACCACGTGGAGTGTGTGGCCTTGATATGAAACTAAAGACAATGTCCGCCCAATCATATCCTTGGTCTCTATCCCGTCGTACAGCCCGAAACTGTTGTCTATGAAATAATATCCATACTGACTCCATCTGACAAGCCCGAATATGCGGAGTTTATCATCCAGTTTCACCCTTATCGACAGGAAGTCGCCTGTGAATATCGGGTTGTCGTCATCGTCCTTGAAACCCGTGTTGACGCTCAATGTGTTCTCGTCCACCTCCACCACATCCCCTGGCCTGTACCAGCTATCCGCCATGCACAGTATCGCTGGATACGGAACGGGTCCCAGGTACACCCCGTGTACCCATGTTCCGTCCGCCTGTTTGCCTCTGACTTCAAAACGATTCATTGATATTGTAAATTTTTTTGATTGGATAAGTCGGCGGCCTTAGATTAATGCCGATTTCTCACTTTCGTAACGTTTGTCGTAAAACACCACATATTTTTCTTGCCAGTTTGTGGAATATGCGGTAATATTGATGAAATACTCCGTAAGGTTATAGCCCCTGTTAATGAACGTCTGGAGCAAGTCGGCCACGTTGCTGTAAGAATCAAATGACCTAGTGTATATCTGGTTTTCTGGCATATCGTTCTGGCTAATCGGTAAAACGAAAATCTCTGACAGCCTCTTCAGACATCGCCGCCTTTGACGCAAAGTCACGCTCGGCCTTTTCCATGTGTTCATTTATTCGCCTTGTTGCTTCCAAGTCTTCTGGAGTGTCGCAAGGCAGCTGGTTCTTGACAATGCCTCCGCAGCCGTACACACTGCTGGATATGATGTGCATAAGTGAGGAGAACCCAGCGTCATCACTGACTGTTTGTTTTGTTTCCATGGTCATCCCTCCGCGTATTCAATTTCCATGTTCAGCCCGAGCTGTTTGGCAATCCTCTGGAGATGGTTGACCTTCAAGAACACATTGTTCTCGATTACAGTTATAACCTCCTCATTAGACTTGTTGGCTGTTAATGCGGTTATGTCCCATACGCCATCATGCTGGTCGCACAATGTTATGGTCGTATATCCGTCGCCAGCGACGATTTCTAAGGAATAGCAATCTTCCACGAGGCTGGCAAAGCCACTTTTCAATAGGGTTTGTGGGTTGAGGGGTATTTCCCTGAACTCGCACAGCGACCTTACGAAATGCTCTGGCTTGATGCGCATGGCCGTTTCGGCCATTGGGTGGTCCTTCACGAACGCCCACTCCCCGACCATAAAATTCGCTATCGGTGTTGACATTTTTATCAGTGTTTTACAAGTTCTTTTGAATTAGGGCCGATTCTATCTTTCGGAACATGCATCACCTCATGCATCTTTTCCATCACATGGTCGATAGTCCAAAATTCCGATATATTTTTGATGTCGGGACCCTGTATAAATTTTGGCGTGGATTCAGTCAAGTGATTCATGGACCAGTATCCTCCCCTTTGAGGCCATGTCAGCCATGTAATACTGGCGCAGCACTTTCTCAACCTTGCCCAGGTCGAATACGTCGTCCGTCCTCACGCCGCTCTCCATGTCAATCCAGAAGTCGCCGCAGTCGGATGCGAACAACTGCCTGAGTTTTCTGTACACATTGTCGGGGTTCATGCCGCCAGCGTAGCCGACCTTGACACCGTCCATCCTCATAATATCTATTGGTGTGTCGACACCGTGGCCGCCAGAAGCGTCGAGAATGACAGAGATGTTCCCTTTATCCTCAATGCAGTTGAACACCTCAAGGTTGTCTGCGTTCTTCTGCTGGATGATAACCTCGTCCAGTTCCTGCGGCGGACGGAGTTTCGGCGTGTTCTCCCTGGGTTCCTTGTGGGAGATGTTGAGCTGGCAGCGGTTGAAGATATCCAGCGAGCCCTGGGCGAGCTCCCTGAGAGGTTCCCAGTTGTTGTTAAGGGCCTCGTAGGCGAGATTGCCGCAAGCGTGGCAAGACAGGTTGAGGCCTAGGCCGCGAAGGGATTCCAGCTTGGACGGGTCGAAATACCTGGGACCGTTGGCGGCCCAGTTCTTGGACAGAAGAACCCCATACTCCACGATAGGGTATTGAAGCTGTATTTCGCGCAGTTTCTGGAAATCGGTGTCGACTCCGATACCAGTGAATGTGATGTGTTTCAACATATATTAAAAATATTTAAATTTGTATAAAATATGTTTGTGTATATTATACGCAAACCAACAGATAACATATTGTTAATTAGAGAATGTATAGAATCTCTATGAGGTAGTAAAACACGGTGGCGATGACATTATTTTCATATACAGGCTCTGCGGTGCTTTCAAAGTTGTCCACAACTTTGGACAAGGATGAACGCTCTATCGTGACTGCCGCCCATTTCTCCCTTTCTTTCTTCTGCCATGACACACTGTTGATGTATTCGACAAGTAGCTGCTTTGCCTTGGCGAACATGCGTTCGCCTTCGGCTTGCCTGTCAACATCCGCACCGTCTTTAATCAGCCCCTCTATTTTGTATTCCTCGTTCAATAATACATACCATGGGCCGTATTGTCTTTCAAACTCTTCGGCGGATTCCCGTGTACTGAATTCAAAACTGTTGTCGATATCCGAGACATACTTAACTATTTCTTTTATCATTGTTCTGTAACTATTGCTTATTTCCTACTGGTTTCTCCTTATATTGGCCAAACGGGCATTCCAGGCAGGGGTATGGCACAACGTCCTTCATATTACACCCCTTTTCGTCCACTATATCACAGTGGTCCTCATAGTGGTCCAGAGGCAACGGGAAATCGGTCCAATAGTGGCTGCATGTATTGCACAGGTCCTTTCCAGAGTCCTTGGCAGGCTGCTTTCCAGAGGCCTCCCCGCCGTCGTTATTCGCGTACTCGATAGCTTCATTGCACTTCACACGGACGTTGTCCAAAAAGTCATTGGCTCTATCATCCGAGAAAGAACCGTATTTCTTGCACATTTCGGCAATCGATTTAATCGCTGCCTCATAAGGATTGTAGTTTTCTTCTTTCATTTCTCCAATTTTTAGCCATAACGTAAAAATATCCGTTTTATTACATTTAACACGTTTTTTCTAATATTTTTATGTCGTCTGGATTGAATATCACATAATTCCAAAAGCGTTCGCCTGTATCTGTGTTTACATTGGAGAATTTTATCCCCTTGTACCCTATACGGTTCAGGAATTTGCTGGTTTCCTTGTCATCGCCAAGAGTGGCCGCTATGTTGCCGTATATATCTCCGCCGTTCATGCTGTCTAGTATCGTTCGGATGGTGTCATCCCAGAATTCCTTTCGGGTCTCTTCGTCAGGATAGGCCTCCCTTCCATATTCGTGTTCGGTGGTATACCACTTGAAAAATATGTCCGCTATACGTTGCTTTTCCTTATAAGAAATTGATTTGTATGAAAGGTATTTTCCGTTTGGCACCTCAACCTTTATTACGCGGCCACCGCGGGAATACGCCTTGGCGGTATCGTATGCTGTGGTCAGGTAGAATCCATACCCGTGGCTTTGTTCACCCCAACCTGTGAGTATGTAGGCCTCGTCGAAATTGTCGAAATCTGCTGTGGTGCCGTGGAAAAGCTCCAGTTCTTCCAAAGTCTCCCTGATAACCCTGGATATTTTGTTCTTTGTTAAGCTAATGGACATAATAAAAAAGTTGTTTAGAGATAAATATACCTAAGCTTTGTTTCTGCCAATCATATTGATTATCATTTATGTAGCCAAAAACTTCCAGGCACCGTCCTTGTCACAGGCGTCGCTCTCGAAAGTGCAGTCCTTGTACTTGTCGAACTCATCGGCAAGCTCGCCGAAAATTTTGGCCATGTTCCCTGGCAGGTGCATCCCGCTGCCAGCCATGCCCACCCTGACGGACACTGGCGCGCCGCAGTGCCTCTCCATGCCTTCGCTGTTAGCAGAGTTTTGGTATATTGTGAAATACACGTCGCCGTCCCCGCCGCGCACGACTTCGAGCTGGTTTGAACTTACGTCCTGGTCTAGTGTTCTAATTCTCATATTTAACGGTTTGCCATTGATTTCACATGTGTGTCACAGATTCCTGGCCAAAGACTATGGTTGATGCCGTCTACATGTACAGTGCCGTCCTCCAGATTCACATCAACATTACCAGAGCTGACACCCGACGGGTTTTTTTCTTTGAACTTCGCCTGGCATTGGCGCTTAAGCTTCCTTACCGATTTGGACGGGTAGTTGCCCTTACCCCTGCAAGCGCGTCTCAAGTGGATGATGTCGGAATATCCCCAACCGTCTGTGCTGTTAATCCAGCAGATTTGGAATACCGTGGTTTCATCGTATAACGGGCCCCAACCGTAGTCGTTGTAGTTGGCGGCAGATATGTAGTCGGAGACCCTACGGACCAGAGCCACCAGTCTTGCCAGTGGCATGGCCCTGAGTTCGTCCATCGTCAGAAGCCGCCCTTTGTCGTTCATCGGTTCGAACGACACCCAGCCGTTATCTTCCGTTGTGGCTTTTTTAAGGCGTTCCTCAATCTTATGTCTTGATAGTCTCATTGTTTTGCCTTATTGATTTCATATAATCTTCAATCGTCGGAATATTGAATTCTTCCCTTTCCTTGTCAGTCATCGGCCTGCGCTCCCCGCAATATTCACACATCATTTCGGTGAGACACTTGGGGAATGTGATTGTCGGGAGCCATTTGTGGTTTTCCCCCTGGCATTTGCACTCCATACCTTCAAGACACACCGTGACGTGCGGCTCAACCAGGACGATTTTTCCGCAATGGCGGCATTCAACTGTAAAAATATCCTCTGCAAATATCTGGTCTCCGTAGTCATCGGTATCCAGTTCAATTTCAGTTTTACAATACGGACATATTAGTTTATAGCTCATATATAAGATATTGTTGTCATTAACCAAATTTTAAATACTGTCCAAAATGATGAATACTGGGTCTGCGATTCATCAAAAAGCCTGCCGTTTTTGTAGATGTCTATGGTCCACCAGGGAGACTTGGTGCCATCTTTATGGCGAACCCGCCTAATCTTGTATCTTGTTTTCATCCAATTTCGTATATCCCTATTAACTTTCCCTTAAGCTTGTTTGTGATGTATCGGCTTTCATCACGTCGATTTTAACATCATTGTTCGTTAGAGTCACCTTATAGTTGTCGCCATATTTAGCCTGTCCGTGGAACACATAATCACATAATTTGAGATAGATGCCTGTGCACTTTTCTTTTGATTTGTATAACTCCAATGAATCTATTTTCCTTATGTCTGTTTGGATGTGATATAGCACTATTTTGTATGTGACATCACTATCATCATCCTCACTCCCGTCTACGGCATATAAATCAATATCGTCAATCTTGTCGCATCTGACTGTCGATATAGTATCGTCGTCTGTTATTATTGTTAAAGTTCTCATCTTTTTAAATAAATCAAGCTCGGTGTTTGGCAATAGCCGTAATTAAATCTCTTTTATCTCTGGGGTTGCCTTGGATGCAGTATCCCCTACCATGTCGATTCCAACACCATTATAGCGTAAAGTGACGCGATAATTTTCTCCGTATTTAGCCTGGCCGTAGAACACATATTCACATAGCTTGAGGTAAATGTCTGTGCCCTCTTTTACACTCACCTTTGACGGAAAATCCGCACCCACATTGAGCGAACCGTCTGAGGATTTTATGGTTATTTTATTCCGTTGCCTGTCATACTCGATATAGGTGATGATGTCGCACCTAACCGTTAGTATGCTCTTATCGTATTCTATGCTTAAGGTTCCCATTCTATTGCTGGTTTACGATGATTGATTCTCCCTCTGGGTCGTGGGCGGACATGTTCCTTTTCGTGGATTCCATGTCGGCGTACTTGTTGGCGTAGCAATATCGGCAGAAGTGTCCGCAGGTGTTGTACGAGCCTATGTCCTTGGACAGCATGCAGCCACAGGCGAGCCTCTGGGCCTTGTCCTTGACTGCATAGTTGTCGAGCTCGGCCTTTCCGTCGAGGTCGTCGGATGTCAGCTTTCCGTGCCGTATGTAGTTATACAGCTCCTTGTCGTCGCCGAACAGCCTTATGATAAGGTCTGGGTCGACGCACCTGTTGTGTGTTATCCCGTACTTTTCAAGGTCGTACTTCTCGCCGCAGGTGGCTATGCCGACATCCCACCCGAACCTTTCGTGCCATATTGTCTTGAGCTGCTGCATGTAGCCGCACATCAAGTCGACGTTCTCCTGGGTGAAAGGCATCATTCGGTATGTGTCCTTAAGGCCTGACAGTTTGGAGTACTCGTCAATGTCCACAAAACTGAACACGAGTTTGTCC
>Ga0247611_10007117_pt1 | contig 14151 bp, 11 predicted proteins | sample 177DNAGHGhighgp2_FD_192422 | JGI IMG/M metagenome (GOLD analysis project Ga0247611, IMG submission 192422) | Sheep rumen microbial communities from Palmerston North, Manawatu-Wanganui, New Zealand - 1770 DNA GHGhigh gp2 | ecosystem: Host-associated > Mammals > Digestive system > Stomach > Rumen...
AAGGATTAACAAATGAAGTAATGGAAAAACTTGCATTTCAATGTTCTAATGTTATGGGTAAGACATTTAATATGGCTCATCCATTACTAGATGCAGAAAGTGCTGAGTTGCGTTTGAATTTTGTTCATGATTCTATTGCAACAAATGGAATTGCTGTTCTAATAAGAAAAACGCCTGCTAAGATAAGACTTAAAAAAGAAAAATTAATTCAAGAAGATTATGTATCATTAAAATTACATGATTTTCTAATTGAATGTGTTGGTGGACACTGCAATATACTTGTTAGTGGAGAAACTGGTTCTGGTAAAACTGAGCTAATTAAATACTTAGCAAGTCATATTAAAGAAGATGAGAAAATTATTACAATCGAAGATACATTAGAACTTCACTTAGATAAAATATATCCAACAAGAGATATAGTTGCAATGAAAACAAATAACATAGCTTCTTATTCAGATGTTTTAGTTGCTTGTATGAGACAAAACCCAAGATGGATTTTACTATCAGAGGTTCGTTCTGCTGAAGCTGTTATGGCTGTTCGTAACTCTATTTCATCAGGTCATAACATTTTATCAACAATTCACTCAGATAAAGCATCAAGTATACCTATGCGTTTATATTCGTTACTTGAATCAAGTCAAGATATTGATCAATTTGTTAAAGGTATGCATAGATATATTCAACTTGGTATACATGTTAAAGGTTTCTATTCAGCTAAACTTCAAAGATTTCAAAGAGAGATTACTCAAGTTGTTGAATTTTATGTTGATGATGATGCTAATGAAGCAAAGGTAAATGTTTTATATCAAAGAGATTTGGCTGGTCATGAATCATATAATAATCCGACTAGTCATTTAATAGATTATCTTGCATCTCAAGGAGTAGTAATGAGAGAAGATCCATTTATTCCAAAAGATGAAACTATGAAAGAATCACAAGATAATAATAATGTTCAAGAGAATGCAGTTCTACAAAAAGAAGTTAATACTCCAGTTAGTAATATAAGTAATGTTAACAATCAAAATGCAAGTCAAGTACAAAATTCGGTTGCTAACAATCCTATAAATCAAGTAATAAAACCGGTTGTAAATCCAAATGTTGCTAATAATACTCAGGTTATATCTGGACCAAATAATCAAATGATTAATCCAAATGTTCAAAGAGTAGTTCAAAATGTTAGTAATCAAGTTACACCTGCTCAAATAAAGCCAGTTGTAAATGGAGTAATTAATCAAGCGGTAAATCCGAATAGTACAATAAATCAAAATGTAAATGGATTAGTAAATCCAATGACACAATCAGTTGTTAATAATGAAGTTGCAAGTGCATAGGAGGTGAAAAAATGTATATAGAAATTTTTGTTATAGCTGGAATACTTATTTTTACATATTTTTATAGACAGAATACTGGAAATAATTCTTATAAGTTTTTAGCAAGAACTGTTGGAAATACATATGAAAAATATGCACCATATTCATTTAAAGTTGTACAAGAAAAAGCCAAAGAGTTAGGTCAAGAATATACAAATAGACAGTATTTTATACAAATAACTATATATGCAAGTGTAGCAGCATTCGTTGCTTATCTATATTTCTATAGTATAATTTGGTGTGTTGTTTATGCAATTGTTGCAATATTATTTGTTCCATATTTAGCTTATATGAGATGTAAAAAAGCATATAGTGAATTTATATTTGAGCAAGTTCAAATTTATACTACAAATGTTATTATGGAATATAACACAACACAATCTTTTGTTAAATCATTAGAAGGTGTTAGAGATTCAGGTGTACTTGAAGAACCATTATTAGGAGATATTAAAGAAATGATTCAAATGTCATATGATAATGGTACTATTGATGAAGCAATTAGATTTATGAATGAAAAATATGATTATTATGTAATCAAAAATATGCATCAGTTATTCTTACAAATTACTAAAGAAGGATCTAAAGATTCAGGTGAAGCTCTAGAAGGTATGCTTCAAGATATTGATATGCTTGTTGAAAGTGTATATAGGGATAGAATTGATAGATCAAATTTCTATAAAAAATTTATTACATTTGGTATAGCACTTTATTTTTTAGTACTATTAGTTCAATTATTACTAGGAAGCGCCAGTTATATACAACTACTTGAAAATTGGATAGTTATAGCATTACTTCATGGGGTAATACTAATTAACACATACTTCCTTATAACTGGAATCAAATATTACCATGAGGATGTAGGTGCTGAATAATGTTTATGGGTATTGAAATTTTAGCAGTAGGTCTAATATTAATTTTTCTATTTACATATATAGGAGCTTTTAATTTTACTAAATTTGTTGAAGACAATAATGCTGCTTTAGATAAATTAAAAGAAGATGATTATGATTTTTATGTTATAAGTCGTTTTGGAGATAAGGCAGATCCAAAAGAAAGATATCAAAAAAGAGTTAAAGATGGAATTGTTACATTTGTTGTTGGACTAGTAATAGCAATAACAACAATTAGAGATATTAATTTTGCAATAAGACTTGTAATTGTATTTGTCATAACATATATAGTGTTTAAAAATGATTATAGTAAATTAAAAAGATATTATAAAGTTCATTTACATGAGATTAATTTAAAATTGCCATATTATTTAAAAAGTTTAGAAATATTAATCCAACACTATACAGTTCCAGTAGCAATTACAAGAAGTTTAGAGGAATCTCCAGAAATGTTTAAGCCAGGACTTAGACAATTAATAGCTTCAATTGATGCTGGTGATTCAACTATTGAACCTTACATGGAGTTTGCAAGACGTTATCCAGTTAGAGATTCAATGAGAATGATGAGACTTTTATATAGACTTAGTCTTGGTTCTCAAGAAAGAAAGCAAGAGCAATTAATAGTTTTTTCAAGAACAATATCTAACTTACAAGCAAAAGCAAGAGATACTAAGTATTCTGAAAGACTTGATGCAATGGAAAAGAAAACTATGGCAATGCTTACTGCTACTGGTCTTGGTGTAATGGGGTTAATAGTTTTTGCACTTTTACAAATGTTTACGGGTGTTTAACAAAAAGTATTGATTATAAAAAAAAAATATTATATAATTATTTTAGAAAATAAAGGAGGAATGTTTTTATGAAAGAAGCAACAGGAGAATTAAATATGACTGTTATTACTTTAGTTGCTATAGCTGCTATAGGAGCTGTATTCTACTTCTTACTATGGCCATTAGTTCAAAGAACTCTTGCAACTAATTCATGTAGAACAGCTTATGGACCTGGATACAATGCAGTACAGAAGGAAACTATTGATGCTACATCTCAAGCTAAGGTTAAAGATTGGTGTTGTGTAGCTCCAAAAGATTCAAAAGATAAAGATGGAAAAGATGTTGCTGAAATGAAAAATCACTTATTGTCAACAGGTGATGAATGTAACGAAAAAGACTAATAAAACGAAAATAATTTTAGAAAGACTATAAACTATAGATGAATTATAGTTTATAGTTTTTTTAAAGATTAGAATAAGGAAAAAAGGAGAGAAATATGAGAGAATCGATGGGTGGAGCATGGCTATTTGGTATAGTTATAGTTTTTATATTTTTGTTTGCAGCTTTTTTAACTTATTCTATTAATTATACTAAAGCATTTAATGTTAAAAACGAAATTATAAATTATATAGAACAATATAGAGGTTATACAGGCTATAATACTCTTCATGATTCAGTTGAAAATATTTCAGATGTAAATGAATTAAATAAAACTGTACATGGTAAATTATTTTATTTAATTAGAAGTGTTGGTTACAATTATGAAGCGAATCGAACTATTAAGTGTGAAGAAGGAGCTATTAATCAATATGGTGTTTGTGTTGTTAAGTTTTGTCCAATGCCTAAAACTGAAGGAAGCACTATTCACAATACATCAAATACATATTATAAAGTAACAACATATATTGATTTACAAATACCTATTATTGGTTTAAGGGTATCTATTCCAATTTCAGGTGAAACAGGTTCTATATATACTGATGAAAGTAATTATCCATGTAGTGATGAAGTTTCTTAATCATAATTATATTAAATAGGAGAGTGTAAATATGAATGTAATGATTTATAACAAATATAAAGAAATGTTAATGGGTCTTAATTTAGAAGTTATGAAGGCTATGGAAGGTATATTTAATGTTGATGAAATAATTGATACATTTGCTAACTTCTATTATGATAAGATGATATTAGATATTACTGCTATTAGAGATTTTCAAAATACTGATAATCTTCAAAAATTAGCAATGAATATTAATATGGAAAATGTTATATTACTTTTAGATGATAGTCCTGAAACTAATTCTAAAGCTTATCTATCTAAGTTAATATCTTTGGGAATTTACAATTTTACTAAAAATGCTGAAGGAATTAATTATTTGTTAATTCATCCTCATACATATAGAGATGTTGTTAATATTCATAATTTAGATGACGTTGCTCCTGCTACTAGTGATGGTGTATATAATGATCAACCAGTAAATAATGGTAGAATTAGAATTATAGGTATTAAGAATGTTACTTCTCATGCTGGTGCAACATCATTAATATATATGCTAAAAAAAGGTTTAGAAGGTAGAAAAAAAGTTGGAGCAGTAGAGATTAATAAAGTAGATTTCCTATATTTTAATGATAAAGATATGGTTAGTACTACTACTAGTGATGCTCTAAAGGCAATAATGAAAAGAAATACAGATAATGTAGTATTTGTAGATTTAAATGATTATGAAGATACAGATGTTTGTACAGAAGTATATTATTTAATTGAACCATCTACTATTATGATTAATAGATTAGTTAAAAGAAATAAAAGTATTTTAGAAAAATTAAGAAATGAAAAAATTATTATTAATAAATGTATGTTAAGTAGTAGTGATATAACTACATTTGAATATGAGACTAAGTTAAAAGCATTTTATGTATTAACTTGTGTTGATGATAGACAATCAAATATAGAGCCAATTAATAAATTACTTAAGAAGATGGGATTATGATATTGACAAAATGTGTTAAATTATGTAAAATCTTATTAGTGGAGGGGACATTATGATGAATTTAATAAATTTTTTAGCTCAAGCACAACAAGCAGGAAATGATGGAGATACTTTCTGTGCTGATTTGGCACCTATTTTAAAAATTGTTGGTTATGTTGTACTAGGAATTAAAGTAGTAGTACCAATTTTATTAATTATTATGGGTATGTTAGATCTTGCTAAAGCTGTTGCTGAAAAAGATGAAAGTAAAATTAAAGAAGCTCAAAATAGATTAATTAAAAGAGCTATTGCTGCAGTACTTGTATTTTTAGTAGCTACACTAGTTGGTATTATTATGAAATTAGTTGGTGGTGAACAATACAAAGGATGTATGAATTGTATAAATAGACCGTATGCATGTAATGCACAGTTAGAATAATAAAATGAAGAGTTTTGACTCTTTTTTTTTTGAATTGAAAATATATACCTATAGTGTTATAATTAACTAGAGGAATTTGAAATGAAAAGGAAGTTAGATTATAAGAAAATAATAAATTCAATTAAAGAATTTTTAATTAATAATAGATTGTTTTTAATATTCATTTTTATGTGTTTATTAATTGGTTTTTTACTTAGATATAAAACTATTGGTTCTCCTATATATATTAGGGGAAGTTTATCAGATTTTTTAGTAGTTTTATTAATAGGTTGTTTTTCATTTTTATTAAAAAGAGAATCTAGATATATGTATTATTTTATATGGATTACTTTTTTTAGTGTTTTAGCAATTGGTAATACAGTTTATTATGAGTTTTATCAATCTTTTTTATCTATTAATTTACTTGGTACTGCATCTATGGTAGGTCAAGTAAATGATTCACTTTGGGCTAAAATTCATTTGCATCAATTTATTTATTTCTTATTTCCAATTGCATATGTATTTATTCATAAATCATTTAATAAACGTAAAATTATTGATGGGGTAGAGAATGGTAAAAAGTCATTTTTTTATTTATTAGGTGTATTTGTTATTTTATTAGTAATTATGATATCTACTGTTACAAGTACAGATAAAAGTAGATTTGTAAAATTATGGAATAGAGAATATGTTGTTCAAAAATATGGGCTATATGTTTATACAATTAATGATTTAGTGCAAAGTATTAGACCAACATTTAGTATGGCATTTGGATATGATGAAGCAGCATATAGATTTAGAAATTATTATGCTTGTAGATTTGAAGAGAAGAAAGAGAAGAATAAATATACTAATATATTTAAAGGTAAAAATGTTTTATTTATACATGCAGAGAGTATTCAAAACTTTCTTATTGATTTAAAGATAAATGGTAAAGAGGTAACACCAAATTTAAATAAAATAGCTAAAAAGGGAATATATTTTTCTAAATTTTATCCTCAAATAAGTGTTGGAACTTCTAGTGATACAGAGTTTACATTAAATACAGGATTAATGCCTTCTTCTAGTGGTACAGTAGCAGTTAATTACTTTGATAGACAATATTATGGATTGCCAAATTATTTTAAAGAACTTGGTTATTATACTTTTTCAGCTCACGCGAATAATGCTGAGTATTGGAATAGAAAAGCTATGCATAAGAATCTAGGATATATGGATTTTTATGCTAAGGATAAATTTGAAATACCAGTTAGTGTAGATGATCCAGAGTATATTGGACTTGGTTTAAGTGATAAATCTTTCTTTAAACAATTTACTCCAATATTAAGTGAAATAGAAAGCAATAAACAACCATTTTTTGGAACTATAATTACATTATCAAATCATTCTCCATTTGCAGATGTAGAAAAATATGGAGAATTTGATGTAACTATGCATTATACTTATAAAGATGATAATAATAAAAAAGTAGAAGCAAGTGCAGAATATTTAGAAGGTACTACAATGGGTAATTATATTAAGTCTGCTCATTATGCTGATGAAGCTTTAGGTGAATTTTTAAATTCACTTGAAAAAGATGGATTATTAAAAAATACAATTGTAATTATATATGGAGATCATGAAGCAAGACTTCCTAAGAAAGATTTTAATATTTTATATAATTATATTCCAGAAGAAAATACTACTATAGATCCTGAAGATGAAGATTATTATAACGTATATGGATATAATTATGATTTACTTAAAAATACTCCATTAATTATTTATAATCCTAGTCAAAAATATAATAGAGAAATTACTAAGGTTATGGGTATGTATGATGTTCTTCCTACTGTAGCTAATATGTTTGGTATTAATGAAAAGTATGCACTTGGTCATGATATTTTTTCTAAACATGAGGGTATGGTAGTGTTTCCTAATGGAAATGTTTTGACTAATAAAGTATATTATAGTGATTTAAATGATGAATATATTACTTTTACTGATAAACCAATTGAAATGGATTATATTAATGAACTTAAGAAGAATGCTGATGATATACTTGAAGTATCTAATGGAATTGTAGTACATGATTTAATTAAAAAAGAAAGTAATAAAATAGGAGTGTGTGAACATGAATAAAAAGCAAGATGTTAAAATAATTGTTTTATTTGCAATAATGGGTATTATTATTTTTGGAATAGTGGGTTATAAAGTTTATAATGATTTTTTTAGTGATAATACTCCTGATAAGAAATTATTATCTCTTGATTTATATGGTTATACTTTAAGTAAGAATGATACTACTCTTTATAAAGATAATTTTAAGGCTTTAGAAAAGACTTTAAATGAAACACCTATAAATTATGAAGAGTATGCTAAATTATTGTCTAAACTCTTTATTATTGATGTATTTACTCTTAATAATAAATTATCTAGTACTGATATTGGTGGCCTTGAATTTTTATATAAACCTTTAAGAGAAAATTTTAAAGAAAATATGGGTAATACAATGTATAAAAATATTGAAATTAATCTTGATGGTAAAAGAACTCAAAATCTACCTGAAGTAACTAGTGTAGAAGTTAGTAATATTATTGAAACTAAATATACTTATGAAAAAGTTGATTATGAAGCTTATCTTGTTACATTGAATTGGGAATATAAGCAAGATCTTGGTTATCTTAAAACAATGAAATTAACACTTATTAAAGATAGTAATATGTTACATATTGTTAAAGGAGAGTAGTAATACTCTTTTTTTTTGCAAAAAGAAAAGAGCTTTTTAAGCTCTTAGTTTTGATTAGTTTCTTCTGTACTTATGGGTTCTTCTGTTTGAGTAGGCGCTACATATTTTTTATTTACATATATTGTAAGTGTACTTATTTGATCTAATATTGTATCTTTATGTTCAGCTTGATAACTAAATGTATAATTACTCCAATCACTAATATTTACTACTTGATTAGTTGATTTATCTATAAATTTTAGTGTTAGTCCATTTGATGAAGCATAACTTTTAATACTACTTACTGAGTATGATGATACATCTTTTAGTGTTGGCATTAATCCTCCACTATATGAACCTTGTCCAATTATTGTATCTTTATAAGGTTTATTTAAATCAAAACTTATTTTCTTTTCTGGTGTAAGTTTTGCATTATTTAAATTTTCTTTTATTGCTGTTTTTATATCACTAATACTTCCACTATATGGTATTGTTACTGCAGGATAACTTTTTGATGATACATCATATATTTTTCCCCAAGCATTATATCCAGATAATTGCATTCTTTGTACATTTACTAAGTTTGTATTATCTGATATTACTACTGATTTAGCTAAGTTATATAATGATAATAAATCTTTTGATTTAATATTTGTTTGGAAGTTTGATTTTATATCTTCTAATATTTTTACTACTTTATTTGGATCATTTATTTTTGTTCCGGCACTTACTACACCAAGTATTACTTTCATTTGATTTTTTCCTCTTGTGTAATCACTTCTAGAACCACTTGTCCATGTTGGACAGTATTTTGCCATTTTAGCTCCAGTTGCACTTCCATCATTTGGTTTATGTCTATTTCTTGCAAGTCCTAATGCTTGTTCTCCATTTAAATGTTGTTTTCCTTTTTCTATATATACTGTATTTTTACCCCAACCACGTGAACTACTTTGTTCACAAATAGGGTAGTCTACATCAACATCAATTCCTCCAACTGAATCTACTAGCTTTACAACTCCTTTGAAATTTATTTTTGCATAGTAATCTATATTTACATCAAATAATTTTTCTATTGTTTGTACTGCACATGTTGATGAACTTCCCCAAGTAGTAGTATTTATTCTTCTATAATTTCCATTTGAACATGCTGTTTTTAAATACATATCTCTTGGTACTGATGTAAGTGTTGCTCTTAGAGTTTTTGGATTAAATGTTGCTAGTAATAATACATCAGCGTTATATCCAGATGTAACTCCATCTTTTGATGAATCAACTCCAATTAATAACATACTAAATGGTTTATCTAGTGATGCACTACTATCTTTAATATCTTCTTCATTACTTACATATTCTTTTTCTTCTGTTAATAATACTTTAGTTTCTTCTTCTATATTTTCAAATCCCTCAATAGAGTAGAACATATCTATATAATTTCTACTAAAGAATGCTGCATCTACTTTTTTATCTTTTAATGCATATAATAATTCTATTGTTGAATCATATTTAACTATTTTATTATTGCTATCTAATTTTTTATTTTTAATTATTTCATTTGGTAAAATATTTCCCTCTATATCACTTGGATCATCTACTATACCAATTTTCATTTTATTTAAGTCTTTTTCACTATTTAATTCTTTATTGTAAGTGACTAGAGAAGAGTAGTATGTATTTTCTTTCGAACTAAAATTATCTATTGAATTATATACTTTTGTTAAATAGTAATATCCTACAAAACTTATTGTAGATATTATTATTGATAATAATACTGGTATTATAAATGCTGATGTATTTTTTTTACCAATACTTCTTAATAGTAAATAACTTAAAAAGAAGAAAAAGTATAAAAGTATTAATATACCAAATGCCCTATAAAAGGTTTCTACTCCTTTATATAGTATTATTCCGTAACTAGCGAGTATTAAAGAAGCTAACTCGATAAGAATTAATAGTATTGTAATTATTGCTCTAGTTTTTCTTTTTCTTTTCATTTTTTAACACTTCTTTCTTTTTAGTAGTTTTCTTTCTTGTAGAATTATTACTTTCTCTTTGTAATATTTCTTGTTTTCTTTTTTCTTCTTCTATTCTTTGTTTCCTTCTTTTATTTTTCTTCATTTTTGATATTAATATACATATTAGTATCAAAATTACTGCGACTGTTTCTATACTTAGTAGTACTATCATCTTTTTATATTTATTTATTTGTTCATCTGTATTTGTTTCTTTTTTTTCTTCATCTATATATCGTATCAATGTATTTGTTTCTTCATCATATTCATAATATTCATCATTTGCTGTATCTAAATTTCTTGCTTTTAATATATATAATCCTTTTGAACTTAATTTTATAGCATCAAATTCTATATCTCCAATTGTTATTGTTGTTCTTTTTTCATCTGGTTTATATGTACTATCTATATCTAATGGTACTATATTCATTTGAGATAGTTTTGCATTTTCATATAATGTATATGTATTTGCTTTATTATCATATATATATAGTTTTATTTCACTATTTGAATCTTTTAGTCCAACTAATGTATAGTCATTTGTTTCATTATAGAAACATGGTATTGTTTGTTCATTTATTTTTGTTGTAGTTTTTTTAAATCCTTCTGTTTTTGGTAAATTTGACTCTCTTTTTACAACTGTATATTTATTATTATCTATAGTTACTTCAATTGGATTTGTATCTATAACATTAACTTTTACTACATATGTTTTTTTACTTCCGTTTTGAGCTGTAACTACTATATTGAATTTATTTTCTCCTTCACTTACTTCTTTACTTCCTGTGCCTGAAACTCTTGATTTTGAATCTTCAACACTTGCATGTATATTAATTTTTGTTATATTACTTGGAGCTTCTACTTTATAATTAGTTGTATTTTTACTAAATGATGGACTTAGTTTTAATCCATCAATACTTAGTGATCTTAAATTATTATTCTTTGAATATGTTGCTTCTTGTTCAGATTTAGTTATTACTTTAATAGTTTTACTTCCTTTAGATAGAGACATTTCTTTTTCATTATTATAATCTCTTACTGAAGCACTTTTTACTGTTATTGTTCCTGAACCTGCTGATATTGCTTTAAATTTGTATGTGAATGATTTTTCTTTTGTTTTACCATATCCAAGTACACTAGAACTTCCGCTTATCATTTTAAATTTTGATTTATCATAGCTTGGTGAAAATTCCCATGTACCAAAATATGTTGATGATTTAATTCTTATTGTTACAGTAAATGTATTTCCTACAATAACTTTACTACTAGATGATGTAACACTTATTGTAGCACTTGATGCTTGTAGAGAAGGGCTATTTATAAAGAAGAGCATAATACTAAAAAGTGTTATGCTTATCATTTTAATAAATTGTGTTATTTTACTCATAATTTTTTGTCTCCTTTAATATGTTTGTATACTTGAAGTAAATCTAAACTATTAACTTTATTATCTTGTGATGTATCTGCTGCTTTTAAATATGCACCTGATAGTTTTTTATCTCCTTTAATATGTTTATATACTTGAAGCAAATCTAAACTATTTATATTACCATCTCCAGATATATCTCCTTTTACTATAACTGTATAGTCTTTAGTTTCTTTTTCATTAGTTATACTAATAATAAATCCTGTTGCGATTTGTGTATTTGATGTAACTTCTACTTTATTAGAATTCTTTATTGATACTTTTTTAGCTCCAGCTTTAATTATATTATTAATAATAGTTGATGTTTTTGTATTATATTTAATACTTGTTATATTAGTTCCACTATATGTAATATTACTACTCTTTAATATAGTATTAAAATCAGTTGTTTCAATATTTGTAATAGTTTCTATATTAGTATTTGTTAAATCATCATTATTATTTGTATTTGTTTGAGTGTTTTCATTATTAGTATTTTCATTTTCATTTGTATTATCTATTATTTCTTCTGTATTTTCTTTTTCTTTTCTTATAATAGTTATTGTATATTTCTTTTCTGTACTTACTTGAGGTGTAACTGTTATTGTAGCTATTGTTTTATCACTATCTATTTTTAATTTACCAGTTCCAGTTACTGTTGCTTTTGAACTTTCTGCATTTGCTTTAATATTTATTTCTTCTACATCATTTTCTACAAATATTTCATATGTTAGTACATCTTTATCAAATACAGGTGATAATTCATAATTATCAACACTAAGTGAACTTAAGTTATTATTTGTATCTCCAGAATCTGGAAGAGAAGTGTAAGCAGGCATATTTTTATATACTGGAATTTCAAATATAAATGATTCAGATAATATATCAGCTGATTTATATGAATTATATGTTTGATTTCCTTCTGTAGCTGGTGCTTGAATGTTTGTCATGTATTGATGTGTATAACTTGAATAGGTTGCTTTTGGACGAACATTGAATTTTTGATAGTATAGAGTTCCTTGTCCTTGATTAATATAACCATTTGCTAGGAAAGCAACACCACCTTCAATAGCTTTATCTATTGTATTCCATCCATTTGCTTTTGCTTTTACTAGTCCCATTGTTATAGCTGAGTATCCATCTTGTTCATATGCTCCGATATTAAAGAAGTTATAATATCCACTATAAGTGTTTCCTTTATACGTAAATGGTTCTCCACTAGTTGAATCACTTCCATTAGCTCCAACTTCTAATCTAATTCTACTTGCTACATGTAATGGACTAATTCCATATTTTTTTGAATATGTATACATTGGAATAGTATATTTATCATCTGATAATTTTCCATTTGCAAATATTGTTTTTATTAGAGCAGGGTATTGTTCATCATATGCACTTTCAAAATCTAATTTTTCAAACATAAACATTCTACTTTCAGTAAGCCAGTTTCTAGGATCCATGTAAAATGCAATTACACCTTCATTAACTTTAAACCATGATGAACCTTCAGCTGGTTTACTTGAAGTTCTATAGTTATCATTTGTTGTTTGCATGTAGTTCTTTCCTTCTTCTGCATCTACTGCAGTAGCAAAGTTAGAATTTGTATTTTTTGCCATGAATTTCCATTTTGGATATTTATTATGTAGATGTGTTAAATATGGAATATATGAATCTGGAAATCCTGCGATTTTTAAAGCTTGTGCATATTCAGCATCAGTTGCGGTAATACTTTCTTTAGTTGATACATATTTAGAACATACATAACCAGTTTTATTATTGTAATAAAGTATCTTATACCATTTCTCAGTAGAGCAACCAGATTTTTTTGTAGTTGATGTACTTAAAATTTCAACATTAACTCCAAGTGATAATGTAGCTTGAGAAGAAGCTGATGTGAAAGCACTTTTTCTAACAGTTACATTATTTGAATTAATTCTTGCTGTATAATCAACAACATTTATTCCTGTGTTTGCAAATGTATTATCGATAATAGTTACATATGTTGAACATACATATCCATCTTTTTCATTATAAGTAATTTTATACCATCCATCTGAGCAACCACTTCCTGTGTGAAGTGTTTTGTCTACTAGTGATATTGAAGTTCCGGAATTGACTGTTGCCAGTATCGAATTATTTGTTCCAGCTCCGCTTCTAATTCTAACACTACTGTCATTTATTTCAGCTGGAATACTAGCAAAAATATGTGTAGGCATACTTAAAAATATAATAGTAAAAATAACAAATAAAAGTTTATTTTTTATCTTCATATATTCCTCCACATCATTATCATTATAGATATTATATCATATATATGGATATTTTTTACGTAAAAATGCTATTGTTTACATACATTTGAATTAACTTAATTGTAGAAAAACAATTAATTATAATGTATAATGAGTATAGGACGTGATAATATGGATTTTACAGTTAATGGTCATAATATATTTTTAATTGTAGGTTCTACATTTTTAGCATCTTTGTTTTTTGTAGAGATGATGAAAAGAGTAGCTGTATTTTTAAAAGTATTAGATTATCCTAATGAAAAGAGAAAAATACATACAAAACCTATGCCTTTACTTGGAGGACTTGGAATATTCTTTGCATTT
>Ga0247611_10007118_pt1 | contig 14150 bp, 13 predicted proteins | sample 177DNAGHGhighgp2_FD_192422 | JGI IMG/M metagenome (GOLD analysis project Ga0247611, IMG submission 192422) | Sheep rumen microbial communities from Palmerston North, Manawatu-Wanganui, New Zealand - 1770 DNA GHGhigh gp2 | ecosystem: Host-associated > Mammals > Digestive system > Stomach > Rumen...
TTTTCACTTTCCTACGGTGATTGGGGGATTTTTCTTATCCCTTACAAAGGTACAAAATTTCTATCACATTGAGAAACAGATAGTTATAAATAATCTTAATATTTAGCGACAGTCCCTAATTAATGCTATTTTCATATTATTCTCATTTCTTATTACATGCCAAATACTTCCACAGCATGGCGAGCATGCAGCCTTGTGTAATTTGGCCACTGTCCATAAGGAATCTTACATCTTCGAGGGTCATTAGAGAGATATCGATGTCTTCCGATAGTTCCTGACAAGGAGCAGACACTTTCTTCACCCCCTTTGCCAGATAGGTATAATTCAGATTTGTCATGGCAGCGGGATTGGGAGCAGAGATGCCATAAAGAGTCCATTCCCCCCCGGCATAACCTGTTTCTTCTAGCAGTTCTCTTTGAGCAGAAATCAAAGGTTCTTCTCCTTCTTCACAGGTGCCAGCGCAAATCTCATATTCTATTCTCTCTAGACCATGACGATACTGCCTTTCCATTACGAGAAATCCATCTTCCGTGATCGCAATAACGTTCACCCACGTAGGATATTCCAAAACGAAGAAGTCATCTAGCGTAACCCCATTTGGCAGCCGGACGACATCCTTCCTCACCTTCAACCATTTACTGTCAAGGACATATTCATATCCAAGTTTATCCCACTTCTCCACGCTTCACCTTTTTACGTTCTTCACGAATCAGTTTAGGAAGAATCTTCACGAATCCCCAATAGCGAGGAATGTTCTTCTTTGGCTGTTCCAAAGCCCTGTGTAACCATTCCAGTCGCATGTTCAGCATCCACTGGGGGGCACGCTTGACTTCACCCACACCTGCGTTGAAATTAAAGATCGCACCATATCCGAACATGACACCTCGTTTCAAGTATGGTTGAAGTCTAGCCATAAACATCTCCTGTTTAGGAGCGCCCAACGAAACCCAAATGATATCTGGGCTCTCTGCATTAATCATATCAGCAATTCCCTGATAGTCGAACTCATCCACCTTCCTAAAAGGCAGCGTTTCGAAACGCATGTCGGCAATCTTCGGGTCAATCCTCGACAGATTCTCACGTAGTCCAGCCAGCACCTCGGGTGTGTTTCCCAAGAAGAACTGCTTGAATTTACACATTTTAATATATTTGATAAAAATATCTGCTCCGATATAAGAATCCAATGGTTCGTGATGAATCCACCCGAGAATTTTTGCCAGTACCGATCCATCGCAATTATTCACTAAAGCGCCATTCAGCACCTTCAGAAACTCAGAGTTCTTGTTGGCCACTGTCAGGTTATTGCTCTCCACTGAGCATGAATAACCAACCGTACCATCTTCAATAGCTTTGAAAATGGTACGGTCTAATTTGTCCCTGTCAAATTCTATCTTGACGTTGAAATATGTCTTATCCATTCTTTTGTTTTTCAATCTGAGCTTTAACCCACTCATACTGTTCACGCAAGCCTTCCTCCAAGCTTACCTTTGGTTCCCAGCCAAGCACCTCCTTGGCCTTGCTCCAGTCAGCACTGCGAGCCTTATCGCCCTCAGGTTTGGTGGTATCATACACGATATCGATATCCTTACCAGAGATTTCCACGACCTTTTCGGCAATCTCCTTGATAGAAGTACATTCCGACGGGCCGATCTGAATCCAACCATGCCCCCAGCCCTTTTCTAGGGCCAAACACAGTGCTTCCACGATATCATTCACATGGATAAAAGCACGACCCTGCTCTCCGCTGCCCCAAACGATGAATGGTTCATTTGGATAGTTGACAGCCTTACGGATCAGAGCAGGAATCACCTGACTGCGCTCACCAAAGTCACACGGTGAACCATACACGTTATGGAACATCAATGTACAGCAAGGAATACCTGTTTCTTTCTCCAAGAATCCCATTTCAAGCTGTCCCATCAGCTTGCTCCATCCGTATGCCGACTCAGGCATAGCCGGAAACAGTTCCTCCTCACGCAGTGGCACCACATCGAGAGAGTTCTGTCGCGTCAGCGGAAAACTACATGCCGTACCCACATAGATAAGGCCTTTGATACGCTCTTTACCAGCTTTACGAACTGAGTGGAAAAGGTGCGTATTAATTAGGTTGTTCTGGCGGAAAAGTTCGCCCTGATTACCAAATACATAATCAATACCAGCTACAATGTCAGCCAAGTGTATCACATAGTCCATCATAAACACCACGCTATCCACCTGATAGCCTGTTGCGATATCTACATTGAAGAAATGGCTATCCAAGTCTATGACGGGTTTCCCGTCCTCATCATTTAGATACTCCAACTTTCCACGCCACAGATTATCCATCACGTAGACATCTTTCCCTTCTTTCACTAAACGCTTCACCAGGTTGCTGCCAATCATGCCGCAACCGCCTGTAATTAAAACTTTCATCTTATACTATGTTTAAATTCTATTTCAAACTGAAAATTTTATCCCATTCATAATCCTCAGAGCGGAAAGTCTGTGCAAAAAGCCGGGCTACACATCTGACGATATATGAACACACTAATATCACCACCACAATAACTATCAAATTGAGTGGCCAAATATCATTCATATTCTTTGTAAACAAAACTCCCTGAATCAGATATGACTCCAAGCAAAGCCCACCAACTATCATGACAATCGCATTTCCCCATTTGTTTTGATATAACCTTTTCAACCAGTCATTGTTACACCATTTATACAAATAGAAAACAATGCCCATGAGAGGCAAAATTGTCACTACTTGCCAAGGGGCAACTGGTCGATATATCTTAGCTGCAAACTGAATGGTATAGAATATTGCTAAGCAGAGGGAAAACATCAAAAAGTCCCGCCAAGCATGATATTTTAGTTCATTCCGTTTCACTCCCATCATAGCACCCAAGAGCATTGCTCCAAAATATGGGACCCATCTATAATATGTGGTTATACCATAAAGGCCTTTATTGCTCACTTCATATTTATATGGGAACCAAAATATATAAACAATAAAAGAAATCACCCCTACCGCATACAAAATCAGATTCACCTTGTCAATGGCATACTTTTTGATGAAATACAACAGCACATAATACACCATAATAGCCATGATGAAAGGTTTAGTACAAAACAACTCCGTCCAACCAATGTCTCCTGATTGTCTGACAATATGAATAAAGGCAACAGAGGCAAATACCGATGGATATATTCTGCTAATCCTCCTTTTGTAATAGCTGCCAAACGATTTTTGCCCCCCCCAGAACAGGGTAAATCCCGAGCAAAACAGGAATAAGCAGTCACCAATAGCGCCTCCAGTTGCAAGTATTTTCATATGAGGATACATCCTGTCTGCATGGCTATTGATAATCAGCAGCACTGCCAAAAATTTTACAACATCTATAGCGAAATCTCGCTCACGTTTTTGCGAAACAACTGAATCAACATTAATCATCATAATGAGAACTCTACTTTTTACAATCGTTACATCACATTATTTATAATAAATTCGTAGACCCTCTTACAACTACCAAAACTTCTGGTACTTTCGTCATTGAAAATATTGTTGATTGTTTCTATAGTGCTTTTGAAGGGGTTTTCTATTCTTTCCATTAACTCTTGTTGATTTGTGCATCGATTGTCCCTGCTGATTTCGAAATACACATCATAGATTGCCTCCGACTTCTCCATAAAATCCTTTTCATCTGGAACATAGAACAAAATAGGCCTATTTAGTAACGCATAGTCAATACAACATGTTGAATAGTCGGTAATCAACATATCAGCAGACCCCAACAAAGCCTGATTATACTCTACTTCAACATTCTCCAGTACGACGAAGTTGTCTCTTCGTTGGATATTGAGCTTTGGTGTTACAGGATGAGGTTTTGCTATGAAAACATAATTATGCCTTCTTAAAAAATCATCAAACTCTGTATCATCACACAGATTCTTTATGATATTCTTAACAGCATCTTTCCCAAGAGCCTCCATCCTATAAGTGGGCATATATAAGATAACCTTTTTAGAATTATCTATACCCAACTTTTCAAGCACCTTATTTCTATCAACATTAAACAATCCATCGTTCCTTGGTAATCCCGTCATGCAATATCTGGCATCCTTTCTTAGGCTGAATGTCTTTTGAAAAAGCTGTTTGACAAATTCAGAAGTGATAATTGTTTCGTCCCTATATGTCCAGGAAAAGAAGAAGTCCATTGCCTCTTTAATTCTGAGCTTTAGGCCAGAATATTTCTCATTATAGATTTTTTTAAGACCTATTCCATGCCATAATGAAATTATTCTTGCTCCGCCTACCAAAGGGATAAGTCCAAAATCATCTACGCCATGCGTATATAAGGCAACACCAGCTCTCAGTTCATACCATTTACCCATCCATGAGTTACATAGATACGCTTTATATCCCAATGCTCTGATTTGCTGAACGACCTCTTCCCTCTGCGTAACCCACACGGTTTCTATTTCATTAGCATGATATTTATTCACATACTCAAACATGAATCTGGCATTATCATCATATTTCTCACGCATCCAAGCCCCAAAAACCCAAATGCGATTATTCCTGAATGGATTTAGCCGTAGAAAATTATAAATAAAAACGTTTACGAGCCATGTGTTATGTTTAGTAAGCAATCTCATTATTAGCAATTTATATATGTATATCTATTCTTAAAAAGTTAGACACATTTGATTTCGTTACAAACTTTAGAATTCACAACGCTATACGAATAATTCTCTTTTACTCTTTTTATCATCCTATGCGAAAGTTCATTGATATCACATTCATTCAGTATATATTCAATCTTATTTGCATAAGCACTACCATCATAGTCAGGAACAACGAGCACTTCGTCGCCGACAACAGATCGATTGAAATTAAAATCACTTACTATTGGAATCACTCCTTGGCTCATGGCTTCATTAAGTGAATTACTATGCCCTTCTGCCCTTTCTGCTGTAGGGAACAAGAAAAAAAGCTGATTTCTCAATATTACTTGTATTTCATCAAAGGGGGTAATGCCTTTCCTCGTAATTTTTGAAGCAAAAACAGACTTACTTATTCTATTGTCAATCATTTGAACATATTCAGTACTTTTACCTTTGGCGCCAATTATTGTTAAGAAAACATTATCATGTTTTGAGCATAAAGTCTCAAAAGCATCTATAATAATATGAATATTTTTGCTTGGACTAATTCTCCCAAAATAAATGAGGTTTACCAAATCTTTTGATCGATTAGGCCAAACGCATGGAATCTGATCGTCAAATACATAATTCGGAAAATAAACTAATGGTGTCTGAGAAATACGTTTAACCAGATTTAAGCACTCCATGCCCTCAAAAAACACCTTTGATTGCAAATCCATAGTCTTCTTGAAAATCCTTCGATATAGAGATGAACCATTTTCATAATAGCCAATAGCTTGGCCTCCTTTTAAATATATAATGGATTTATATCCTAAAAATTTAGCAGTACACGTAAGCAATAATTCAAATGGGACTAATGGACCAGCATAGGTTAAGTGTAAAAATGCTCCATTCTTACGTCTTGCAAATAGTAATTTTCTATTTATCTTAACGAAATCAATAATTGCAAATAGTAGTATCTCAATTTGATGTAACCAACGACCTTCCCATTCAGAGCGATGCCGACATATTGGGATTATCCTAAATCCGCAATTGTCCAGCCCTTTCATTACTCTACGGGCAGAAGTTTGACCTCCGCTCTTAGGTAAGCTATCCAGATTTCCCATATTTGCAAACACATATAGAGTATCGACCATTGTCTCTTTGATTTTAATAATAATACGGCAATTAAATTAACTTATTCAACTTCATAGCATAAACGCCCCTAAACAGTTGCATAGCAATGCTATTAAGACCAGCCATCAATAAAAGTTTTCCAATCTTTAAATAAAATCTATCAGGCTTGGCTTCTTTTATTATTTCTTTTATCACAGCATTATTTAATATTTGTTTGACATCATACTTGTAGAAAGCTGCTACTTGCAGGTACATATTGAGATTATGTAGAAAAACTATTGAGGCTAATTGTGACAGGTTGAGATTTGTTCTCCATTTTTCATGTAAAACTTTTATGTCATTATAAATAGTAACAACTGTGTCTATGTATTCTATTCTTACTTTACCTATGTTATTAGCCATTGACGACCTGTAATTATAACCACAATAGTCTATTGAACGCACACTGCTAATACAATCAAAATATCTGTAATTGAAGACTATATCTTGTGAACGCCTATATGCAGGGAATTCTATATGATTATCTTTTATTAAGGACATTTTATAGATTATTCTTGTAGGAGCGCTAACAAGTTGATCCTCATAAATCTGCATATATGCCTCTCTGCACTTTTTCTTGCCATTTATTATAAAGTCTTTACCTCGATCTTTGTTTCTCGATACGAACTTGTCATTTTTATCAAATCTGCATTTCAACCTGCCTGATATGGTCAAATCATAATTACCTTCTTGTTGTGCTTTCATTAGTTGTTCTATACAATCCGGTTCAAGCCAGTCGTCTGGATCAACAAACATCACAAACTCGCTATTAGTACGAGCCAGTCCTGCATTCCTAGCAGGCCCACTTCCTGCATTTTCCTGCCAATACACTGAAAAGCGAGAATCCTTCTTACAATACTCTTTAGATATTTCGTAAGAGCCATCAGTTGCCCCGTCGATAATTATAATCACCTCAAAATTCAGATATGTCTGATTTTCTATGCTATCTAAGCATTGATGTAAGTATCTCGCAACATTATATGTTGGTAGAATAACAGAAATCTTAGGGTATGAATGATCTATCATTTTGTTTTAAATAATATGTTTCCGATTTTTCCAGGAAAGTCTTTCCATTGATTATCACGAATGTATTGCTCTATAAAAGAGTTATTAGTCTTTAGTTCTATATTCTCAATTTCTTCGAAATTGTTATATAAGGAAACTATCTTGTCTAAATCTTTAAATGCGCCAATGTTAGGACCAATAATCGGTTTACAGAAGTTTAGACTGTAGACAAGAGCTCCAGAACTTAACACTGAGTCATTTACGTAAGTAAATAAAATACACTTACTCTTTTTTATCATGTCTTTTAGTTCATGGTCTTCAATATAACTATTGAGATATGTTACATTGGATCCTTTTGTCTGCCTGATTTTTTTATCGTACAATGTGTCAGGACAATTACCACAAAGCAAAATTCGTTTTGTTGCAAAAAACGATCTACCATTAATAAATTCCAAAAAAGTTAAAATTTTTTTTCTTTGATTAATTGTTCCCCATATTATATAATCCCATATTGTTTCTTCTTGTTCTTGACTAATTATTTCTGTAGAATAAACAGGATGAGGAATGTAATAACCATTTCTTTTCCCAAACTGATTTTCTAAAAATGACAGGCCTTCACTCGAATGTGTAACTATTACTGAAGAAAAATTAGCCATAAAACTCATACCCATCTTTGTAAACCAATTGTTACCCCTATGAGGATGCTTATTATGCATAATCCATACAACTTTCTTATTAAAAGCGCGGAATATACATATAAAAAAAGCAAGATAAACAAATTTCAAAACGCCAACTTTTCTTACACATAGATTCTCCGGCCAACTGAATATATAAATATCGGCATCAAGGTTATTATACAAATTAAGCAAATCACCTCCTAAACCTCTATGATTGGTAACAGTATAATCATCACTATTTCTAAATGAATCAATTATGTTCTTTTTATAGGAATTAATTCCTTTAGCAGAAGGATAAATATACACCTTTTTCATATGTCAAAAAACTTTATAATTAGAACATTTTAGATTGGATCTATCGTCAAATGGATATAACGATTCCTTCAACTTCTCTTCAATAAAGGCTATATCGTCTTTATATTTATCGAAGCGCTTGAACAACCTTGTATTGTTTATAGAAATATCCGGATCGAATATTTGTTTAACTCTATTGTGCTGATAAATATTTAAAAAGGATTCAATTCTTTTTATTGTAACATCATAATTGTAAATCAAATCTTCAAATTTTATATTTAGTATTTCCGTAGAATCAGAAACATATTGGTCTTCAATTGTATTTTTATAGAACCAAACGAAATCGTTAATTGTATCTACAGGAATCGGAATCGCACTTTTATATATTTCTTTTGCAAGAATATAAGTATCTCTTGGATCCCTCCTTACGATAATACATTTTATTCCATCTACGAAATAATTAAAATAGGGTCTGGGATCATCAGGTGGGAATAAATGGTCTGTAACATAAGGGCGATTACTACCGTCATTAAATAGTTCCAGGAGTTGACTTAAAAAAATGTGAGTTTCATCAATAAATGAACCTGGATTGTACGAAAGATATTTTTTGTTTCTATTGTGTATTTTTAATGAGTTAACAATCCTTTTCCCGACTTTCGGTCCTATATATTTATTTCCAATTGTTTTTTTTATTAAAAAATTATAGACTCCGGATAATTGATATTTATAGCTTGGGAAGTAAATGCGGTCATAAATACTCCTAGAATAGAATTCAATTCCTACCAAACTCTTAATATAATTCCTTGTTAAATTAACAATCCTTTTATCAATTTTATATTGAGATTCGATGAGGTGTAAAAATCTTTTTATCGCTACATCTGAGTCAAAAACACGGCTGTGCTTCTCCAATAATTTATACTCGAGATCTTTAATACCATCTACATTGTAAAGCAATGACAATTCTATCCCTTTTAGAACTTGGACATCATCATATTCACTTAACAAATCAATAATGGCCCCAGAACCAGACCAACCAAAACCTGTTATATCAATAATCATATCAAGCTATTATATTTTTACGTCCTTATCTTCAAACATACAAAGTATTTGCTTTAACCTATCTTATCACAAATTGAGGGTCTCATATTGGTATCTTCACAATATTATTATTCTTTAAATAATTGATTAGGTGTCTTGTCATTGATGGAAACATCCAACCTCTTCCAAGTCATAATCACTCAACTTTTCGTTGAAGAGCTATTGATTCTTGTTTAATTCGTTTATGCAGATTGACTTTTCTATTTCCTAAATACTTAACAAGCATACCCACTGAATTCAACTTAAGCTTCATAAATATAATTAAAACAATTACTGTAAAAATCATATTCTTGTGATAATAATAAAAAGGAACCGTAATACATGTTAGTATATTAAACAACCCCCATCCTCTTATATAATAATATTCATCTTCCTGAGAAGGAATAAACAAAAGGAAACAGAGTAAGAGCAAAATTATAGCTGCTGGGATACCAGCTTCCCAAGAAAGTCCTATTAGACCTAAGTCTACAGGAAAGAAATGAAATCTATCAGAATATATAGATACTTGTTTTGAATAATTAGAAGGATATTTTCCATTTAATGTTTCTATATTTTCTGGATTGTCAATTATTCGTCTAACCATACCTGACCCCATTATCATTTCTTTGGTATCCTTAAAGTATTCATTATAATAATACTTCACTATCAGCACTCTTACATAATCATCGTTGCTAAAATTCGCAGTTCTATTCCTTTCTGTTATATCGTTTATACGACTTTGTACCAAGTTATCACTATAAAAATAAATAGACGATATGCAGGCAAAAAGGACAAAAAATAACAAAAGTTTAATTTTAATTTTTCTTATTTTTACAAATATATAGAAACAGACAACGAAGATGGCAAAAATAGTGGTTCTAAAGCCCATTATGAAAATTGCGAATAGTGACATTAGGAAAAGCAAAACGTATCGAAGGCTATCTTTTTTGTTAGTCAATGATTTGTTAAAAGAAAAAATACAACCCAAAAATAATATCCCATCAGAATATAAACGAAGTCTTTTATTATTGTCGTATATAGCATCTGACACATTGAGATCAAACAACAAGTAAGGTTTTTCTACAAATGTCAAAATTATATGTGGACACAAATTAATTAGAAAAATCCAAAACAAAATTTTTTCCCAATCTATTACCTTCAAATTTACACTAGATAAAGGATAATATAAGAACAATAAAAGGATTGGTGACCAATTAAACAAAGTTTCAAATACGTTTTGGCCTCTATAAATTTGGCAAGAAATACAATTAAGAACGACACATATGATGAGACATAACATAAGATAATCATACTTTTTTGTATACCAATTATGTATTCGTTTTGTATTATTATTGAGCCCCCACATTGTCATTACAATCATTATAACAAAAAACAATCTAATATTATTTAGATGTCTTAATACATACGGAAACAAAAGAAATCGAAAGAACTCAACAATGAAAAGTATCAACAAAAGAATGCCGATCTTTGTATTGAAAATATTTTTAAACATAAAACAGGAACTTATTATTCAAATTTAAAATATTTTTCAATGTATTAAAATTCGCAACAATTTACGTTAATTTCATTATATTTGGTGATTTGCAAAACTTAATAATTTTACATCATAGAAACACCGATACACACCAGTCAAAGCATATAGATAGGCCGTTAATTATTTCTGAAGCAAGCAATTTTAACAACATTTAATCGCAATTAGTGTATTTTCTTTCTAACCATCTCCACTACTTTATCACGCATGGGCTTATCCATGCCGAGATACCAGCTGGCGCATGCAACGGAGAGAACGCTGACAGCTGTAATTACGCAGAAAGAGATCACCATGCTATCATTGTCGTTCATCCAGTAATAGATGGCAATGGGCAGTGGTAGAGAGGCCAGAGTGACGTAGAGGCAGGGCATGAACACTGAGAGGATGTCGCTCCACTTGTAATCCACTATCTTGATAATCAGGATTGGTTTGATGACGATACCAAGTAGTGCATACATTATGAGGCTTGCCCATGAGAGAGCAACAGGAGAACATCCTAATTTGAAAAGTACATACACAACAGGAAACATGATGAATCCTATAGTGGGTGATATGAGGGCATTCTCACGTATCTGACCCTTGGCATACAACCCACGATAGAATGAGGTGTCGAAAACCTGAAACAGGCTCTGGATGACAATCAGCTGAAGGAAGATGACCGTGTATTTTGGCACGATGCCGAGCCAGATATGTAGCAGTTGGTCAGCCACGAGACATATCGGCAGTGCCAAAAGGTACATTAGATAATAGCTGAACCTCGTGGTCTGCAATAGCAGTCGCTTTGAACCCTCGTAATCTTTAGCAGCATAGAGCTTCACAATTTGCGGATTGGCAGCAGTTTGGAAATTGGATACAAAATGGTGAGCATGCATGTTCACCTGAATAGAGATGGCACGTGCTGCCACCACTGCAGGTGAAAAGAACATGTTGAGCAATAGTAGAATACCCTGACTGTTTAGGGCTATAGAACCATTAGCAAAGAGTTGCCAGCCTGAGAAACCTGCTATCTCGCGAAATATCTTCTTGTCGATGGAGAATTGGAAATGAGTCTCTTTGAAATGGCGCATGCAATAGATGCGATAAAAGATGATAATGCCCACTTGAAGCAGGCAAAGCAGCGTAGCATAAAGCTTCAGTTTGTCGATGTTACCAATAGCCAACGTATAGACGATAATCAGTTTCAGCGTTACCTCAATTATGCTCACATAGGCATAAATCGTCATCTTCTCGTGGGCGATTATGCTCGCCCCGTATGGTACCTGCGTGAGGGTGAAGAAGGCAGTGACAATAGACAGGTGGAATGCGAATACTGCTGCTTCGAGACGGTCTGGTGGTATTACAAGCTTATTATAGAGGAACCATAATCCTACCGACTCAGCCAGTATCACAATAATAATTGCCAGGCAGATATGAGCCGTGAGCGTAGTTGAGAAAATGCGTTTCAGTTTTTCTTTATCGCCCTCTCCCAATCCGTAAGTCAGGAAACGGGCCGACCCCGTGCTCAGCGAATTGTTTATAAACGAAAGAAACCCCACGATGCCGCCTACTGCCTGATAGATGCCGTAGTCGGTAACACCCAGTATCTGCAGTATCACGCGCGAGGTGTACAATGAGATTACCATTGTCACCATCATGCGGAAGTACAAGAACATAGTGTTCTTCGCTATTGTCTTATTGTTGGTTTGGTTGGTCACTATAATATGTCGAAATCGCAATTGTCGGGATCGTAGCGTAGGCGGCTGTTGATATTGATGCCGTCGATGGCCTTCATATCCTCTACATCCAGTTCGAAATCGAAGATGTCGAAGTTTTCATGCTGGTGCTTGGGAGAGAGTGAGCGTACCAATGGAATAACACCATTCTGTACGTGCCAACGCAGGATAATCTGAACAAAGGTTTTATTATATTTTTTTTCCAAACGCTTCAGCAGAGGCAAACGAACCAAACGGTCGTCATAGCGGGCAATAGGGGTGTAAGCCTCTACTAAGATGCCTTGTTTTTTATAATACTGTATGAGTGGTTTCTGCGTGAAAAGCGGATGAATCTCGAACTGTCCAACTTCGGGGCGATACTTACAGATCTTGAATATCTCCTCCAGATGATGTTGATGGCAGTTGGCCACACCAAGATGCTTCACCAGACCCTCGTCCTTCAGTTTCTCCATCTCACGCCATGTGTCGAGATAGAGGTCAGTCACTGGCCAGTGGAACTGAAGCAGGTCAACATAATCCACTCCCATGTTATGGATGAACGACATAAACTGCTCACGCACCTTATGATCACGCTGCGCTCTATTACTGATACGAGTAGTGATAAACAACCCCTCACGCGGCACCCCACTCTTGCGTATGGCTTCGCCTAACAGTCTACCATCGCCGTATGCTGCAGAATAGTCTACTAGGCGATAGCCCATCTTGAGGGCATTGGAGATAGAACTCACATAGGAATAACGCATCATCCTATTGCGGTAGAGCTTATTCTCTACCTTATATATAAATAAGGAGAGTCCTGTCCTATTCTTTTTCATCTTTGGGGAATAGCCCATGCCGCCAGGGCCGAATCCTATCTGAGGGATAACGCCTCCTCTCAACATCTCACTTAGTTCCATTACCTAAAATTTTAAAATTGTCCCTCCCCAACTGAGACCTACACCAAAGCCACTAATCATTACCTTGTCACCAGCCTTAATGGTATGATTATCCATACAATCCTTCAATCCAATAAGAACTGTTGAAGAAACTGTATTGCCTGTATTTGCAAGATTTACATAGAACCTATCCTTTGGCAGGACACATACCTTACGGATGGTGTTGAGCATGAACTTATTGGCCTGATGGAACACATAGTAGTCAATCTGATCTTGTTCAAGATGGTTTTTCTCTAAGATTTGAGCCATCATGGCTGGAACTGCATCGAGAGTGAAGTTAAAAATGGAACCTCCATTCATATAAAGATAATCATCATACCAGATATGACCTTCGTCATCCTCCACAAACTTCCCAGTTGCTGTCTTTTGCCTTGCTGCGCCAGTCTTCACAATCAGGTTGTTGGCTCCGCTGCCATCTGTGCCAAGAGAAAACTCACCAATCTCTGCAAAACCAGCAGTAGAGATGAGGCATGCAGCAGCTCCATCGCCAAAGATAGAGCGATTGCTCTTGTCAGAAGGATGCAGGTATTTATTATAGGTCTCTGCTGTCAGTAGCAACACATTCTTGGCAATGCCTGCTGCAATCAGGCCTTTGGCCATTGCCATGCCGTAGACACAGCCAGAACAACCAAGATTATAGTCGAATGCGCCTGCCGAAGTGGGAATGCCTAATCTGTCTTGGAGCACGCATGCCGTTGAGGGTAGAAAGTAATCAGGGCTCTGCGTGCAGAGCATGAGGAAATCTATAGACTTAGGATCAATCTGATATTCCTCAAACAGCTTTCTGGCAGCTTTTTCAGCCATATCGCCAGCTGTTTCATCTGCTGCTGCAAGATGACGAGCATCTACACCCACCTTCTGAGCGACCTTTTCCACACTCCACTCTGGGAACTCGCGTACAAGCTCCTCGTTGGTTACCACTTCTTCAGGAAGATAATATGTTATTGCTTTGATAAATGCCATATTTAACTTAATTTGCCCCCCCCGATATTTTAACGTTACTGCCTGTCATCCAGGCTGATGCATCAGAAAGCATATAGACAGCAAGGTTGGCAATATCCTCTGGTTTGCCATAACGCTTCAAAGGGTATTT
>Ga0247611_10007119_pt1 | contig 14149 bp, 13 predicted proteins | sample 177DNAGHGhighgp2_FD_192422 | JGI IMG/M metagenome (GOLD analysis project Ga0247611, IMG submission 192422) | Sheep rumen microbial communities from Palmerston North, Manawatu-Wanganui, New Zealand - 1770 DNA GHGhigh gp2 | ecosystem: Host-associated > Mammals > Digestive system > Stomach > Rumen...
CTCTCTCACACTTGGTCTTTGCCCCAACGGGAACAAGGCCGTCATCTATACGAAGGACATCAATGATGAAACTATCACTTTGGTTGAAGAAATCCGGCCCGGCCATTCGGAATTAGCCACCTGTACACTTTACAAACGAAAAAAGAAGCTCACCGACGCTAAGAGTCCTGCTGACTCCGCTGATTCCGGATTTGCTTCCTTTTCAAAAAAGAAACTCACCGGCGCAAAGAGTTGAACTCCGCTATTTCCGGATTTGCTTCCTTTCTGCAAAGGTAAACATTAATCCCCAAAAACCAAATATCTCTAAATCTTTTTATCTTATGCTTAAAAAAATCTCTTTCTTCGCCCTTGTGGCGCTCGCAGCGGCCAGCTGCAACATCAAGGAAACTCGTCCCGACTGCCTCACGCCTGTCACCGTACACGTGAGCGAATTCGCCATCTCCATGAAGGACCTTCCCACCAAAACGGTCATCGAGGCCCGCGACTACGCAGAAGTGAAGGCGCTCACCCTGGCTATCTTCAACGGCAACACGGAGGTCTGTCAATCCACCCAGCTCAAAACCGAAGCGGGAGATGCCTTCGGCACTTTCACCTGCTCTCTCCCCCAGGGCACCTACACCCTGGTAGTTGTGGGCCGCGGACACTTTGACGGAGATGTCTTCTCGCTCTCCAGCCCTACATCGGCCGGCTATACCAGCGACCGCGCCCGCGAAACTTTTTGCGCCACCCAGGAGGTCTCCGTCACCAGCTCCGCCCCCCTCGACCTTTCCGTAAGCATGGACCGCGTGGTGGCCCTTCTGAACCTTGTCTCCACGGACCCCCGCCCCGCCGGAGTGGCTAAAATCCGAACCATTTACGCAAAGGGTTCCAAAAGCTTCAACCCCACCACCGGCCTCGCCTCCGACAACAACGGCCTCACCGTTACCAACTCTCCCTCTTCTCCCGTGGGTTCTGCCATCAATACGGGCAGTTATCTGTTCCTTGCTTCGGACGGGGAAAACCCCGTGAACATTACCCTCCAAACCCTTGACGAGGATGACAACGTCCTAATGACCCGCCTCATTCCCAACGTTCCGCTCATGCGCAACCGCAAAACCATCCTCACCGGCCCCCTCTTCACCGCCTCCGCCACCTCCACCATCAAGCTGGAAAATGCCTGGGAGACGAGCAATACGGTAACGTTCTAACGCCCTTCCTTCCTTCCTTTCTTCCTTCCTTTCTTCCTTATTTTACTTTCCCCGGTGGTACCTCCCTCGGTACTGCCGGGATTTTTGTGCTATTACCATTCCCCCACACCTAAATTCCCCTACCCACGTTAAATGTGGAGGGACAAGAGAAGGGCATCTGAAACAGTGCTTGTTTCATCGGCCGGCCGCTATCCCAGCAGGCCAAACGACTGCCCGTCTTTCCATTGCAGTTGGATCGACATACAAATATAGCGAAAATTTTGGTTTGTTCCATGGATTTTTTACTTTATCGGGGATGGGGTATTAACCAACAAACACATTCCGCTTTATGGTCAAACTCCATTCCAGCCTAATCCCGCTTGAAGATATCCCGCGTATATACTTTATCTGACACGTCGTCCAGGGCGGGGTCGTATCTATTAGCTATAATTGCATCACTTTGGGCCTTGAAGGCGGGGAGGTCGTTCACTACGCGCGAGCCAAAGAAGGTGGTGCCGTCTTCCAGCGTGGGCTCGTAGATAATCACCCTGGCGCCCTTGGCCTTGATGCGCTTCATGATGCCCTGGATGGCGCTCTGACGGAAGTTGTCGGAGCCCGTCTTCATGGTGAGCCGATACACGCCAATCACCACTTCCTTCTCCCCTGCCGCATTCCAGGTGTTTTCCCCGGAGTAGCTGTAGTAGCCGGCCTTCTTGAGCACTTGGTCGGCAATGTAATCCTTGCGGGTTCGATTGCTGTCCACAATAGCCTTGATGAGGTTCTCCGGCACATCGTTGAAGTTGGCCAGCAGCTGCTTGGTGTCCTTGGGAAGGCAATAGCCGCCGTACCCAAAAGACGGATTATTATAGTGCGTGCCAATTCGCGGGTCCAGGCAAACCCCCTCAATGATGGCCTGCGTATTGAGGCCCTTCATCTCCGCATACGTATCCAGCTCGTTAAAGTAACTCACGCGAAGCGCCAGGTACGTATTGGCAAAAAGCTTCACCGCCTCCGCCTCCGTGGTGCCCATAAACAGCACCGGCGGGTCATTCAGGGCCGCTTCCTTCAATAAGGATGCGAAAATTTGGGCCTGTTCGGCAAGAGATCCCTCGCCTCCGCTCGGGATGACATCTGACGATTGTTCCAGCGAAGCGGAAAATTGGTTTTTCGCAAAGCCTTGCGAAAAATAATTTTCCGCTGAGCCCCCGTCAAAGCCCACAATAATCCGGCTGGGATAGAGGTTGTCATACAGCGCCTTGCTCTCCCGGAGAAACTCCGGAGAAAAGAGAAACTTCCCGCTCGGATACCTCGCCTGAAGACTCTTTGTATAGCCCACCGGCACCGTGCTCTTAATCACCATCACCGCCTCCGGATTCACCTTGAGCACCAGCTCAATCACCTCCTCCACGTGCGACGTATCAAAGAAATTCTTCACCGAGTCGTAGTTGGTAGGGGCGGCAATCACCACAAAATGCGCCTGGGCATAGGCCGCGGCACCGTCCAGGGTGGCAGTAAGGTCTAACTTCTTCTCTGTCAGATACTTCTCGATGTATTCGTCCTGGATGGGAGAAATGCGCCTATTGATTTTCTCCACCTTCTCCGGCAGCACATCCACCGCCATCACCCGGTGATGCTGCGACAGGAGCGTGGCAATGGACATGCCCACATATCCGGTTCCTGCAACGGCAATCTTCATCATGGCTTATAGGTTCTTGAGGCATTTTTTCAGCGAATCGGTCCAATAAGGAATCCGAAGGCCAAAAGTCTCTTTGATTTTGGTTTTGTCAAGGACGGAATAGGCGGGCCTGCGCACCGGCGAGGGGAACTCGTCACTGTGGCAAGGCTGGATGTCGCAGGCGGTATGGCCGGCGTATTCCGCGATGGTTTTGGCAAAGTCGTACCAGGAGCAGACGCCTTCGCTCGAGAAGTGGTAGGTTTGAGATACGCTCGCTTCGCTCGGTATGACAGAAGGAGTGCTCGCGATGACATGCACAATCGCTTCTGCGAGGTCGCCAGCGTAGGTGGGCGTACCCACCTGGTCGAAGACCACCTTGAGAGAAGGCTTCTCCGCCGTAAGCCGCAGCATCGTCTTCACAAAGTTCTTCCCAAACTCGCTGTACAGCCACGCGGTGCGGATAATGACGCTCCGGCACCCCACGCGCCGGATGGCCTCCTCCCCGTGCCATTTGCTCTGTCCGTACACGCTTTCCGGAGCGGTCACGGCATCCTCCGGGATGGGCGTATTGTACTTACTGCCAAATACATAGTCCGTGCTGATGTGCACCAGCAGGCCCCCTACCTCTTTCATAGCCACGGCCAGATTCTCCACGGCCTTTGCGTTCAGGAGCTCGGCGGCATCAGCATGGCTTTCCGCGGCATCTACGTTGGTGTAGCCAGCGCAGTTCACAATCACATCTACGCCCTCGGAGGCCACCATCGACCTTACTGCTGCAAGGTCCGTAATGTCCAGCAGAACGGTGTCCGGGGCGTCTACCACGTCCGTGAAAATGGCATCGGCCATCACCCGACGAAGGCTCATGCCCAGCTGGCCGCAACCTCCTGTGACTAATACGTTCATAGCGTAAACGGCGATTCAAAATCCTTAAACAGCGGATGCTGCGTATCTTTCTCACTCAGAATGGCTTCCGTCATCGGCAAGCCCCAATCAATGCCCAGCGACGCATCCAGGATGCTAATGCCTCCCTCTGCCTCGGGCGCATAAAAGGCGTCGCACTTGTACTGAAAAATGGCCTCTTCGCTGAGCACCGCAAACCCGTGCGCAAAGCCGCGCGGAATAAACATTTGCTTGTGGTTCTCCTCCGTCAATTCTACAGCCACATGCTGCCCATAAGTGGCCGAGCCCTTCCGGATATCCACGGCAACGTCCAGCACACGGCCCTTCACCACGCCCACCAGCTTGCTCTGCGCGTAAGGCGGCCGTTGGAAATGCAGGCCCCGCAGCACGCCGCGGCGGCTCCTACTCAGATTGTCCTGCACAAAACTTACCTCCAGGCCCGTCTTCTGGGCAAATTCCCGCGCGTTAAAGCTCTCCATGAAGTACCCGCGGGCATCGCCAAATGCCTTGGGCTCAATAATAAGTACGCCCGGGATGGCGGTTTCAACTACGTTAATCATGCTCTTCAATCACCTTTAACAGGTACTGTCCGTACGGATTTTTGAGCATGGGCTTTGCCAGCTCGCGCATTTTCTTCTTGTCGATCCATCCGTTCTGGTACGCAATGTCCTCCAGGCAGGCAATCTTGAGGCCCTGCCGCTTCTCTATCACCTCCACGAAGATGGAAGCCTCCGCCAGAGAGTCGTGCGTGCCGGTATCCAGCCACGCGAACCCGCGCCCCAGCGTTTGCACCTTGAGTTCCCCGGCCTTCAGAAACTCCTGATTCACAGTGGTAATCTCCAGTTCCCCGCGGGCGCTGGGCTTGATGTGCTTGGCAATATCGACCACCTTGTTGGGGTAAAAATACAGCCCCACCACCGCGTAATTGCTCTTGGGCGCCTTGGGCTTTTCCTCAATGCTCAGGCAGTTCCCTGCCTTGTCGAACTCCGCCACCCCGTACCGCTCCGGATCCTTCACCCAGTACCCGAAGATCGTCGCCTTAGCCTCTACGTGCGTTGCCTTTGCGACGGCTGACGGGAATTGGTTTTTCGCAAAGCCTTGCGAAAAATAATTCTCGGCAGTCGTGGGCTGCGTTGGCTTTGCGATGGCCGAAGGAAATTGGTTTTTCGAGCAGCCGCACGAAAAATAATTTCCTTCGGCCGCAGGCTCCGCATCTTTCACCGCCTGCTGCAGCAACTCCGTGAAACCGGCGCCATGGAAAATATTGTCCCCCAGCACCAGACATACGCTATCGTCGCCAATAAACTTCTCGCCGATGATAAACGCCTGCGCAAGACCGTCCGGCGAAGGCTGCTCCGCATATTCGAAGTGCACGCCATAGTCCGTTCCATCGCCAAGAAGCCTTTGGAACGCCGGCAAATCCGTGGGCGTAGAGATAATGAGGATGTCCCGGATCCCCGCCAGCATGAGCACGCTGATGGGATAATACACCATGGGCTTGTCGTAAATGGGCAAGAGCTGCTTACTCACACCCTTGGTGATAGGATACAGCCGCGTGCCGGAGCCGCCGGCGAGCACAATGCCTTTCATCAGAAAATCTCAATCCAATAGGTAAACTTGAATGCTTCTCCGGGTGCGAGCCGATGAATGAGGTAGCGCTCGGAGATGTCGCCGTCAAAGCCGTAAAGGTCCGTGATGCCGCACCAAGGCTCCAGGCACACGAAGGGGCAACCGGGCTTGTGCGGCGCCCAAATGCCATAGGCCTGCGCCTGGTCACTGCCCACCGCCAGGTACGGACGCTTGTGCTTGTCGTATAGCATCACGCTCTTAACCTGCTCATTTTCCATCACATACGTGTCGATGGAAAAGGTATCCGCCATCAGCGGCAGCAGCGTATCTTCCACCGGCATACGGCCGGGGGCCGGAAGCCGAGTAATGTACCCGCTGTCCAGGCCGTGCGGCATGAGCGGCTGCGCAACCACCTTACCCTCAGCGTCGTAGCACTGCAGGTAACCGTGCACAGGGTCATCGGCCTTATAGTCCGGTAGCAGCAGTGCCGGATGCGCACCAATCTGGAAGTGCATGGGCCGGGTGTCCTCGTTCAGGACTTCCCACTCGCAGAAGAGCTTTTGCCCTTCCGTCCGGTACCGCACGGAGAGGCAGAACCGATACGGGTAGTTCTCCCACGGGCCGCCCTGGAGCACATAGCGCTCCCCTTCCTTCTTGAAGGCCACGTCCCGCGCAAAGCCGTGCTGGCCCATGTGGTACGCCTTTCCGTTTACGCGAAAGGTGTTGTCAAAGACCTTTCCCACGTTGGGGAACAGGATGGGCGCCTGGCGGTTCCAGTAGGCGGCATCGCCCCACCAGAGGTACTCGCGGCCGTTCAGCTGAATGCTGGCAAGCTCGGCGCCTTTCTCGTTGACTTTTATTTGCAAGGTGCTCATACTCAATAATTTTCCGCTTTAAGCTGGAAGTAGCTCTGCGGATGGTCGCACACGGGGCAAACCTCCGGTGCCTTGGGGCCGATCACGATGTGCCCGCAGTTGGAGCACTGCCAGATGGCGTCGCCCTCGCGCGAGAAGACCAGGCCGCCTTCGATGTTGGCAAGGAGCTTGCGGTAGCGGGCCTCGTGCTCCTTCTCGATGGCGCCCACCATGCGGAACTTGGCGGCAATCTCGGTGAAGCCTTCGGCATCGGCCTCATCGGCCATACGGGCATACATGTCTGTCCACTCGAAGTTTTCGCCGGCGGCAGCGTCCTTCAGGTTCTCCACCGTGGAAGGCATCTTGCCGCCATGGAGGTATTTGAACCAAATCTCTGCGTGCTCTTTTTCGTTGGCGGCCGTCTCTTCAAAGATTTTGGAGATTTGCACGTAGCCGTCCTTTTTGGCCTTGGAGGCGTAGTAGGTGTACTTGTTGCGTGCCTGGGATTCCCCGGCAAATGCTTCCTGGAGATTCTTCTCCGTTTTTGTTCCTTTGAGTTCCATATCGGTGATTGTTTTGAGTTATAGACACTTCCATAGCTCCCCCGACCCCAATAAATGAAGTGGACGAGGGAACGAAAAGCACTTTGGAAACCTGCGGTTTCACCGTTTTGCCGCTATCCCAGCTGGCGCCACGGCTGCTTGTTTTGCCGTTACATTCGGTTCAACATACAAAGATAGTTAAATTTCCGGGATTTCGTGCCCTTTTGAATTATAAATTCAAAGAAAAAGCCGCCCCTTTGGAGCGGCTTTGTAAGAAACTGAGCGCATTAGCGTCCTTTGTACATGCTGTCGTAGTACTTCTGGTAGTCCCCGGAGGTCACATTGTCCATCCAGTCCTGGTTGTCCAGGTACCAGCGGACGGTACGCTCGATGCCTTCCTCAAACTGCAGGCTGGGCTCCCAGCCCAGTTCCTTCTGCAGTTTGGAACTGTCGATTGCGTACCGGAGGTCGTGCCCGGCGCGGTCCGTCACGTAGGTGATGAGGTCCATATCGGCCCCTTCCGGACGGCCCAGCAAACGGTCTACCGTATTGATAACCACCTTGATAATGTCAATGTTCTTCCACTCGTTGAAGCCGCCAATATTGTACGTCTCCCCTACCTCTCCCTGGTGGAAAATAAGGTCGATGGCGCGCGCATGGTCTTCCACATACAGCCAGTCGCGCACGTTCTCTCCCCTGCCGTATACCGGCAGCGGTTTCCGATGGCGGATGTTGTTGATAAACAGCGGAATAAGCTTTTCCGGGAACTGATACGGGCCGTAGTTGTTGGAGCAGTTGGTGACCACGGTGGGCATGCCGTAGGTGTCGTGGAACGCCCGCACAAAATGGTCGCTGGAGGCCTTGGCGGCACTGTACGGCGAGTGCGGCTGATACTTGAGGTCCTCCGTGAAGAACTTCTCCCCGTAGGCCAGGTGATGCTTGCCGCTGGATGCCTTGGTGGTGAACGGCGGCTCAATCCCCTCCGGATGCGTCATCTGCAGCGCCCCGTACACCTCGTCGGTGCTAATGTGGTAGAAGCGGCAAGGAATTGCTGCGGAGGAAGGAAATTGGTTTTTCGCAAAGCCTTGCGAAAAATAATTTTCTTCCGGAGCTTCGGGCATCGTCCATCCCAGGGGCCCCCAGACCGTCTTTGCAGCTTGCAGCATACTCAGCGTGCCCATCACGTTGGTTTGCGCGAACGTGAACGGATCCTTGATGGAGCGGTCCACGTGACTCTCTGCGGCCAGGTGAATGATGCCGTCCACCTGCTTTTCCTGCATAAGACGGAGCACCCCCTCAAAGTCGCAGATGTCCATCTTCACAAACTCATAATTGGGCTTGTCCTCAATATCCTTGAGGTTGGCAAGATTCCCGGCGTAGGTGAGTTTGTCCAGGTTAATAATATGATACTCAGGGTATTTGTTCACAAATAGGCGCACCACATGCGAGCCAATGAAGCCCGCACCGCCCGTGATGATAATCGTCCTTTTCATTCCTATTTCACCGGGATTTTTACAACCACTTTCTTAACCGGCTTGGACTCCCCGTCCACGGCCAGGCAAGGCTCATGGGCGTCTTCCGGGAACACCAGCACAAAGTAACCTTCGCCCACAATGACGTCTGCGCCGGGGCAATCCAGATAGCGCGCCACGTCCTTTTCTTCATTATAAGCGATGCTTTCGGTAACCTGCGCAAGCGGCTTGCACCGAACCAGTTCCGTACCAACGATGCAGAATTGAATATCGGCAAAGCGCTTGTGCGCTTCATAGCCTTTTTCGTTCACCAGGCGCGTGTTGTACTCGCTGATGATCACCTTTACCCCGTTTTCCAGGAAATAGGTGCCGTTTTCCACATTGGGTTTTACGTTTGCGATGTAATCCAGTGCCGTGTCGATGGCCGGCGTGAGACCCTTGTACAGGCTCACATTTTTGATATGGTCAAAAATCATACGTGTTAGTTTGCTAGTCCACAAATATAAGAATTTTCGTATCTTTGTGCAAACTTTTAGCTGTATGATTCAATCCATGACCGGCTACGGCAAGGCCGAAGCCACGCTCTCCAGCGGCAAACTCACCCTCGAAATCCGCACCCTCAACGGCAAAAGCGCGGACATCAACATCAAAAGCTCCCTCCTCCCCAAAGAGAAGGACCTTGAGGTACGTAAATTACTGGCCGATAAGCTGGTACGCGGCACCATCGACCTGTATATCAGCTTTGAGCCCGCCGCCGGCGAAGGCACTTACGGCATCAACGCGGAGGCCTTTCACGCGTATTGGAAGAGTGTAGTATCGGCCCTGGACAAGGAGACCATTTTCACCAAAACCTTCCTGAAGGATCCCGGCGTGGGCAGCATCCTCGCCAGCTCCATCCTGCGCCTCCCGGAGGTGGTGGACGCCCGCAAGGGGGATGTCATCGCGCCCGAAGAATGGCCGCTGGTGGCTTCTGCACTTGAGTCCGCCCTGGCGCAGCTCATGGCCTATCGGGCCAACGAGGGCAAGGCCTTATATGCCGATGTCACCTCCCGCGTGGCCTTGATTCTTTCCCTGTATGACCAGGTGGAAGCACTTGAGAGTGAGCGCGTTGCAGCCGTCCGCGAGCGCCTGGGCAAGGCCCTGGAGGAGCTCGCTGTAAAGGCTAGTCCGGAGCGCTTTGAGCAGGAGATGATCTTCTACCTGGAGAAGTACGACATCAACGAGGAAAAAGTCCGCCTCCGCCAGCACTGCAAATACTTCATGGAAGTGATTGACTCAGAGCCCTATCCCGGTAAAAAGCTGGGCTTCATCATCCAGGAAATGGGCCGAGAGATCAACACCACCGGCTCCAAAGCCAACCACGCCGGCATCCAGCAGCTCGTCGTCCGCATGAAAGACGAACTGGAAAAAATCCGCGAGCAAAGCATGAATATCCTGTAGGCAGGGCCCCATACTGGCACCCAACCACCTGATTCTCAACAACTTACTCACAATCCTCGGCTCCGTTTGCGCCGAGGATTTTCCGTAATCCACTGATTCTTAGTCACTTATCGGCCAGCCTCATCCCCTCCCCGTCATTATCGCCTGGTCACTAACCACCTGATTCTCAACCACTTACTCACAATCCTCGGCCCCGTTTGCGCCGAGGATTTTCCGTAATCCGCTAATGCTCAGCCACTTATCGACCAGCCTCATCCCCACCCTGTCATTTTTCGCCTGGTCACCAACCACCTGATTCTCAACCACTTACTCACAATCCTCGGCTCCGTTTGCGCCGAGGATTTTCCGTAATCCACTGATGCTCAACCACTTATCGACCAGTCTCATCCCCACCCTGTCATTTTTCGCCTGGTCACCAACCACCTGATTCTCAGCCACTTACTCACAATCCTCGGCTCCATTCGCGCCGAGGATTTTCCGTAATCCACTGATGCTCAGCCACTTATCGATCAGCCTCATCACCACCCTGTCATTTTCGCCTGGTCACTAACCACCTGGTTCTCAACCACTTACTCACAATCCTCGGCTCCGTTTGCGCCGAGGATTTTCCGTAATCCACTGATGCTCAGCCACTTATCGACCAGCCTCATCCCCACCCTGTCATTTTCGCCTGGTCACTAACCACCTGATTCTCAACCACTCACTCACAATCCTCGGCTCCATTCGCGCCGAGGATTTTCCGTAATCCACTGATGCTCAGCCTCTTATCGACCAGCCTCATCCCCACCCTGTCATTTTCGCCTGGTCACTAACCACCTGATTCTCAAACACTTACTCACAATCCTCGGCTCCGTTTGCGCCGAGGATTTTCCGTAATCCACTGATGCTCAGCCACTTATCGACCAGCCATTATGCGGTTGGTGCAGGTCGGTGCACAGCAGGCCCCCCCCGCTGGCACAATGCGCTGGCCCTTATTCCCCCAACAGCGCCGCCGCACGCGACCATGTGCGGCGGCTACCAGCACACGGAACCGCCACCTCGCAATACGCAGCTCGGTGGCTAGCGGAAACCCTCTCGGGCTCCGTTAAAGGGCCCAAGAGGGTTCCGCTTTCCTTCCGGAATTTACTCCCGCGGGCGGATGTTGTTCTCCCAGAGGACGCGGCGAACGTCTTCTTTGCGGAGCTGCAGACAGCGGGCCAACTGGGCTACGGAGGTGCAATAACTTCGGAATAAGTAGGTTACCAGTTTGGCCTTCTCCGCTGGGGTTAGCGCTGGGACCTCTTTCTTGAACCATCGGCCGGTTACATCGGCCACACAGACCATAAATTGGGCATCGTTCTGCCAGACGCGGCTGTTCAGGACCAGTTTTTGCCGCATTTCGGCCGGATTAACCTCGCCGATCATGCGCAGGTAGTAGGCCTGATCGCCCAGAAAGGCACTTTCCACATAGGCGCAGTCGCAGGCAGAGTTGGGGACGATCCGGTCCCGCTCGTCCAGCACCCAGGGCACCTGGCTCAGGTCCTTGTGGGTCCGCAGCAGCGTCTCCTTTTCCCGGCGCGAGAGTCCGCTCACAGCCCGTACGCCCTGGACCTGCCCGGCGAACATGCCCCGGTAAGAGGACCAGGGGTAATCCTCGATCCGATACCCGGTATCGGCCGCATTCCGGGGAATGTAGGCCAGGGCGTTCCGTACATATCGGTCCGAATCCAAATACTGAACACTAATCCGCGTCCTGGCCATGACGTTCCTTTCCCCGTATTTTTTGGCAATGTACTGGGAGTGGCGTTTCTTCACAAACTCACCCACCGCTGCCGCCCCCTCCCAGTTCACTGCCAGCACGGCACAATGCCCGTGCGTAGACATGGCGATCTCGCTAATTACCAGCGCATTGCAGCTCAGCGCACCCAGGTAGAAACTCTTCTCCAGATGGTCGAAGTCTTCATCGTCCCGGCAAAGCAGGACAGACTCCATTCCCTCCAGGCTGATATGAAACGGGTACACCTTTGCCACGGAGCCGTCCGGTAAAAGGCGGTCTACAACTCGCTGAAAGGCCATGGCTAACTGAATTTTCCGCCTCCTCCAGGGCCGAAGCCGCCAAAACCAGGGCCGAAGCCGCCCATCCCAAATCCCGGCACCGGCATGGGCGTCCCGCTGGGCGGAAAACTACCGCCGCCGGGGAAGCAGCAGGAAAACACCTTGTCGGACATCTGCATGATACTGGTCCCATCACCCACAATCGGCCTCACCACCTTGGACGGATCAAAGCCGAACGGAATTTTGAGCCGATCCGCCAGCTTCTCATAGCGAGGAATATAGTCGAACATGAGCGCGTGCCACAGGTTCTCGGCATGGTCGTACGGCTCTGCAGTCGCGATAATCTCGGCCATGGAAAGGTACCGGATGGCTTTATCGGCCTGCGTCTCCCGCCTCTCCCAAAGGGCGGGAATAATCCCTTCGATGAGCATGCGGTTCATGCTCTCGTTCTGCTTTTTCGCTGCCGATTTTGACGGCGCCGGATGGCAAACATCGTCATAAAACGCGTAGTCCGTTCGCATGTGCAGGCGTCCGTCATCGGCCACCAAAACTTCCAGAAAAGTCTTCATAACGTAGTGATTTCTAAGATGTCTCTGCCATATTTGTCGAACAGTTTATCGCCAAAACCAGGCACCATGGTAAGTTCTTCCCGGGTCGATGGCTTGAGGTCGGCAATAGCATGCAGCACCTTCTGGTGCAGGATAAAGTAAGGCGGCACGTTCAGTTCGCGGGCCTTGGCTCTGCGCCAGAGGACCAGATCCTCCGCTACGTCCGGATGCGGCCCACGATAAGGTTCGGCCTTCTGCCGGACAGAAATTTGGACAGCCAACTCGTCTTCAAGCGAGGCATAGTCACTGAAGAACTGGGCTTTTCCATCGTCGCCGATGGTGATTTGCAACAAGGTGTTCATACGCAAACAATTTTAAGGTTATGTGATGTTGAGCACCCCGGAAAAGGGGCTTGCAGCAGGTCTGGAGGGGCCAGATCGCTGCTGCAAACCTAAACACTACGCTCGGTAAAAACAAGGTTCGGTTGAAAAGAAGTGTTGTTTCACATGTTTTTTCGTGCTGTTTCAACCGATCATACAGAAAAAAATATTTTTCTACCGATTTTGGGGCCGATTTTCTCCCGCTCGGCACCGCCATTCTGGTCTCATGGCGCCCTGTCTGACGCTCCCGGAGAAGCCTTTGGTTGGTTTGGGGTACCCAGCCTCTGGGGAAATGCACAGCAGGAGACTCTTCTACCGGAGGGGGCGCAGGTGGGGGCAAGTGAGTGGCGCATGAGGATGTGGGCGGCGCAGGTCAGTGGGGTGAATGGCGCAGGTGGGTGCGGTGGATGGTGCAGGTGGGTGGGGTGGATGGTGCAGGTGGGTGGGGTGGATGGTGCAGGTCCGATTTGATGATGGGGACCTGCACCGCTAAAAGGCCCAGAATGGCGATTCCTGGCGCAGGTCAGTAGGGCGAAATCGGACCTGCGCCGCTGGGGACACTGACCTGCACCGCTTACCCAACGGACCTGCGCCAACCATATCATCCATTTACGCTTTATGGTAAACTATTTTTAGGACGACACATAAGTGCTGGCTAATAAGTGACTGAGCATCAATGTATTATGAAAAATCCTCGGCGCAGATGGGGCCGAGGATTATGGGTAAGTAGTTGAGAATCAGGTGGTTGGTGACCAGGCGAAAATGACAGGGGGGGGATGAGGCTGGCTAATAAGTGACTGAGCGTCAATGTATTACAAAAAATCCTCGGCTCCATTTGCGCCGAGGATTATGGGTAAGTAGTTGAGAATCAGGTGGTTGGTGACCAGGCGAAAATGACAGGGTGGGAATGAGGCTGGTCGATAAGGGGCTGAGCATCAGTGGATTACGGAAAATCCTCGGCGCAAATAGGGCCGAGGATTATGGGTAAGTAGTTGAGAATCAGGTGGTTGGTGACAAGGCGAAAATGACAGGGGGGGGATGAGGCTGGCTAATAAGTAACTGAGCGTCAATGTATTACGAAAAATCCTCGGCGCAAATAGGGCCGAGGATTGTGAGTAAGTGGTTGAGAATCAGGTGGTTAGCGACCAGGCAAAATGACAGGGGTGGGGCTTGGAATAGACCCCGGACGGGGAAAAAACCGGCAGGAGAAAAGCTCCCCGGCAAAAGCCTACTTCCGCAGGGTCAAGTGGAACTCGCCCATGTACACGCCCATCCAGCCGGCCTGGACGATGGGGACACGCTCCCCGTCCAGATTGGCCACATAGTCCGGCTCTTCCAGGAAGGTGTGGGAGTGACCGCCAACAATGAGATCAATCCCCCGCGTTGCCGCAGCCAGCTGGGAATCAATGAGATCCCCGGGATTGTGCTCAACATACCCAATATGCGTGAGGGCAATCACGACATCGCACTGGGGCCGCAACAAATCCACATATTTTTGCACGGTGGGCACGGTATCAAACGCAGGAATGCGGTTGGCAATGTCCCCCGCCACCATGTCCTTGAGGCCGC
>Ga0247611_10007120_pt1 | contig 14149 bp, 14 predicted proteins | sample 177DNAGHGhighgp2_FD_192422 | JGI IMG/M metagenome (GOLD analysis project Ga0247611, IMG submission 192422) | Sheep rumen microbial communities from Palmerston North, Manawatu-Wanganui, New Zealand - 1770 DNA GHGhigh gp2 | ecosystem: Host-associated > Mammals > Digestive system > Stomach > Rumen...
TAGAAGAATAACTAATTTATATTGAGATAACCTCTTTACAAGAGTCAGGATTGATAGTAATATTAAGAAAGAATCGGAGGAGATTTTGGCTGAGAAGTTTAAAATTATAGGCGGTGAAACTTTAAAAGGTGAGGTATCTATCGGCGGCGCAAAAAACGCTGTATTAAAGCTTTTAGCAGCAGCTATTTTAGTAAAAGGCTCAACTAAAATTTATAATGTTCCGCGTCTTACAGATGTGGAAATTATGTTGAACGTACTATCAGATTTGGGAGCAAACTGCATTTATGACAAAATTGAAAAATCAGTTGTTATAGATGCTAATAATATAACGTCAATTACAGCAAAATATGAACTTGTAAGCAAAATGAGAGCATCTTTTATAATTTTGGGAGCTCTAATGTCACGCTGCAGAGAAGCAATTGTTGCGCTTCCTGGCGGCTGCGCTATAGGAGAACGCAGAGTTGATTTTCATATCAAAGGATTAGAAGCTCTGGGCGCAAAAATTAAAATAGAAAACGGTTATGTACACGCTAAAGCATCCAAGCTAGTTGGAACAGATATTTATCTTGATATACCGTCAGTCGGAGCTACAGAAAACTTAATGCTTGCATCAGTAACGGCAGAAGGCTCAACCCGCATTCAAAATGCTGCTCAAGAGCCGGAAATAATAGATTTGGCAAACTTCTTAAATACTTTAGGTGCAGACATTTCCGGAGCCGGAACTTCTGAGATTGTAATTAACGGAGTTAAATCCGAAAATCTACATCCGGCAGAATATACAACAATTCCGGATAGAATAGAAGCCGGTTCTTATATGGCAGCAGTTGTTGCAACCAGAGGAAAAGCAATTATAAAGAATGTTTATCCTGCTCATTTAACATTCTTTAATGACAAATTAATAAAAATGGGAGCAAGTATTAAACTTGTTGAACCAACAACAATAGAAGTCAGCTGTAAAAACAGGCTAAATTCTATAAACTTTGTAACGCAGCCTTATCCGGGATTCCCGACAGATTTACAAGCAATTGCAATGACTCTTCTTACCACTGCAAACGGTGTCGGAATTATTACGGAAAGTCTTTATGAAAACAGATTTATGCAAGTTCCTGATCTAAGAAGGATGGGAGCTGACATTCATCAAGACAGGAATCATGCAATTATAAAAGGAGTTAAAAACCTTACTGGTGCTACTGTTGCGGCAAGTGACTTAAGAGCGGGAGCTGCTCTTGTAATTGCAGGCTTAATGGCTAGCGGAGAAACTATTGTTGAAAAATTGCACCACATTGACAGAGGTTATGAAGATTTTGAACAAAAACTCTCTGCTTTAGGTGCAAAAATTAAAAGATATAATGATGAAAGTAATATAGAAGGAAATATTCCTTCTCAAATGAATATAAGGGGGATATTATAGTGGCAACGTATAAAAGATGGTATGACCATGACCCTAAATTATTAGAAGTTATAGAGCTTTTAAAAAACTATCAGGACGAACTTAGAGAACATGCCGTCGTTTTTCTTGATAAACTTGAAGAAAAAGTTTCTAAAGAAGCATTGGACAGATTTTATGATTTGGTAAAGCCTGTAAACGGCGCCAGATGGTATGATAAAGACCCTATTATTTCAAAAACAGTTGAAATTTTGCGTGTTGTTCCTCCTGAAGTTCAATATGCTTGCGCAGAGAGGTTTATCGGAGCTTTAAAGAACATGGGTATTGCATACGAAAGTCCTAATGCATAGTTTGACACTTTTTATTATTAGGAAAAAATTTGATAGAAGATAATTACAACGTTTTACAAATATTAAGAGAAAATAGAGATTCAGTCGATTTTAAAAAGCTTACAAATATTATATTGGATGGTTTTAAATACGAAGTAATTACAAAATCTGATGAATTATTGTTAAATCTTATTTTTTCCGAAAAAACCACTCAAGAAAATTTGGATAAATTTTTGAACGAATGGGACATTGAAGTTATGGGCGGACACAAAGCTCTTATGCTTGCATATTTTATGAAATTGCATCCTGAACTGAAGTTCACAGATTATGTAGCTCCAAGACTCAAAGGTTTACTACAATTTTTCAGATTCCAAAACATGCGGCTTATTTCTCATTATACGAAAATAGGCAACGAGCTAAAAAGAAATGGAATTGAATTTTTAATTTTTAAAGGCGGCTGTATCAAACATTTACGTCCGGATTTTCCAAGAGTAATGGGAGATATAGATATTCTTGTTCACGAAAAAGATTATATAAAAGCTGGTAAAATCGTTGAACAGATGGGATATGATACATCGTGGGATATTCATAGCGTAGATATTCATTTAAAAGACAGCAAGGAAGGTATTATGGATATTCATAAATACATCATCATGCTATCCGAAAATGAAAAAGCTTTTATTCCTGATTTATTCAAAAGAGCAAAGAAAGAAAATGTATTTGGTATAGAGGCACTTGTTCCTTGTAATGAAGATTTGTTGTTTATTTCGCTTGTTAACATGGTTAGAAATTTAAGGAATAAGACAAGTTATGCCGGAATACCTTACACACTTTTTGATTGCAAATTTTTAATAGATTCTAAACCGGATTTTGATTGGAATATTATAATAGAAAACGCAAAGAAAACAAAAACGAAAAATCATATTTATTTTGCAATTCAGTTTATAAATGGAATTGTTCCGAATTTACTTCCTGATAAAATAAAACGTGATGACTTTTTTGAACAAGAATTCCAAAAATATTGCATTTTACTTACTTATCAAAGGTTTTATTTGTGGGAAATGAAACAAAAAAGCCACGAGATGAAAATTAAAGATTTATTTTCGAATTGGAGATTTTTTGTTGAATATATTAAGCTAAAACCAAAGTATTTTATTTTAAAAACGGGAATAATCAGAAAAAATCCCGTTTTTGCTAAAATAATATTAAAAAAGGCAGGACTGCTCGTATGAGAATAGATAATCCAACTCCGGAAAAACTTCACGAATACAATGAAAATTTATTCAAATATATAAATAAAAACTTTTCCTTGGTAAAAACTTTATATCTTGATTTGGGAATAAAAACAGTTAGACTTTTATGTTATTCGGAGCAATTTATCCCACATATAGAAAAACAACTTACTTATACCTTGAAGGAAAATGCAGAGAATTTTGATGCAACTATTGTTTTGTGGCAGGAAAATGATGTAAAACAAATTTATAAATATATTATTCCGGAATTGAATCCCAGAGATAATTTTAAACGCAGAATAGAGATGCTTCGGATAAAACAAACCCATGAGGAATTATGGATTTTTGATAATAAATACTCTGTAAATAAAGCTTTAATGAGTACTGAAGTATGGCATGATATATTCAATTCGTACGATAAAGAAACAGAAACATATTTTTACGGAGTAAAAAATCTTGATCCTGAAGTTTTTGTAAAAGAAGGGCATATTTTTGTTCAAATATTGAATAATATTTTGAAAACGGAAAATACAAATCTTGTTCACGGTGCCTGTATAGGGATGAATAATGAGGGGATTTTACTTTGCGCCAGAGGTCAAAGAGGAAAATCTACTCTTGCTGTTCTTGCAATGATGGAAGGTTTTGAATATGTTTCAGATGACTATTTAACGTTAGAAAAAGATGGTAAAAATTTATACGCTCACCCAATATATTCAATAATAACACTTTCTCCAAGAATGTATAATGAGTTATATGATAAATTAGAAGGTTCCCGATTTATTTCAAATAATGCATTAAAAAATAAATATGTGCTTAATATTGCTAATTACCATAACCAATTCAGAAAGAAATATCCGATTAAAATGTGTCTGTTCCCAGAAATAGTTTCTGATCCGGAGCCGACAATAAAAGAATGTTCTGCACAAGAAAAAGGCAGAGCAATAACTCACATAGTACATTCAACAATTTCTCAAATGAATGATCAACATGATATGGCAACAATAAAAAAACTTATGAATATGGTTAAAAACTTTCCATTTTATAAGATATGTTTGTGTAATGATATATATAAGAACGTGGAATGCTTAAAAAGTTTTTTAAAGGAGAAATAATATGACAAATTACGCGTTAAACGAAAATAAAATGTATGCAGATATTACTGACGGTATCGCAATTATAATTAATTCCGAAACAGGGATTTACTATGGAATGAACGCTTTTGGTACACAAGTATACGAAAATCTTGCTCAAAGTGTTTCAACAGAAAAAATTTGGAATTTAATTAAAGCTTTCGGAACAAAAGAAACAAACTTTAAAGCATTCATTGATGCTCTTATTGATAAAGAAATTTTAATTCCTGCGTCTGCTTCGAATGTAGAAGCACAAATTGATGAAAGTATTGCAAAAGAAGATAATTATATTCTTGAACTAAAAGAATACAATGATGCTCAAGAGCTTTTGCTCGCTGACCCGATTCACGAGGTAAAAGAAGAAGAAGGGTGGAGTCCTGAAAAAACTTCTCTTAATAACGACCAAGAAGACGTTGCACGACGTGAAGCAAAACTGGAAGGTTAAAGAGTTTCTCAACTAATATGCCTAAAATTTCTGTTATTATACCTGTATACAATGTAGAAGAATATTTGCCACAAAGCTTAAATAGTGTGGTTAATCAAACACATAGTGATATAGAAATCATTTGCATAAATGACTGTTCTACTGACAATAGCCTGAAAATATTAGAAGAATACACTGAAAAAGACTGCAGAATAAAACTTATAAATTTTTCTAAAAATCAAGGAGTAAGTGTTGCGCGTAATGCCGGTATAGATATTGCAGAAGGCGATTATATTGCATTTCTTGACCCTGATGATTGGTGGGAGCTTGAATTACTTGAAAAAGCTATTAAAAAACTACAATTAGACAATGCCGATGTTATATTATTTTCTCATAATGAAATAAAAAATAATGAGATTATTAAAAACAAAGAAAAATTAAAAAAAATACAAGATGTAATAAACGGAACTAATTATATAAATTACTTACAAGATTTTTCCATTTTAATATGGGACAAAATTTATAGAAAAGATTTTATTAAAAACAGAAACATAAAATTTATTCAAAATATTCACCAGACAGAAGACGTATTATTTTCATTAGAAGTTTTTTCCAATAATCCTATAGTGACGTTTATTGCAGAAAATTTATATAATTATCGATTAAATAGAGAAGGTTCTGCAATGTACAATTCTGTTATGTTGGTATCTAATCAAATAAAAGCTTTCAAAACAATGCTTGAATGTAATTTTTATATTAATGCTGATGATAAATATAAGCAACAATGTATTAATATAATATTTGGCGGTGTAGTTTATTTTTATTTATTAACAAAGGAAAAGAAATTCTCGTTACAGGATTTTTTAGAAGTAAGAAGTCTTGTTAAATACATGGAAGAAAAAATACCTATGTTTATATTGGAAAATATTAGTGAATATAAACATTTAAAAAATATAACGTCAGTCAATCTTAACAGAGGAATAAGTTGCTTGAAATAAAACAAGGAGGTTTTATGATTCCGATATTTTTATCATCAGATAATAACTATGCACCTTATCTTGCAGTTGCGATAAAATCTATTTGTGAAAACACAAAAAATGCTATAAATTTTTATATAATTGACTGCGGCATAGAAGAATCTATAAAAAATATACTTACTAAACTTGTTTTACAATACACAGGCAACACAATTGAGTTTATAGATCCTAGTGAGCAAAATATATTTAATGACTGTCGAGCAAGAAATCATGTTTCAAAAGCAGCCTATGCCAGATTACTGATTCCGTACATTAAACCACAAATCGATAAAGTTGTTTATTTGGATGTAGATATAATTGTAAATCTCGATATTACAGAACTTTTTAATCAAAATATAAATGATTATATAATAGGTGCTCCGTTTGGTGAGTGTGAAGAATACTACTATCATGGTATCCGCACGAAAAAATCTTTAGGAATAGATATGATTCATAATTATTTTTGTTCCGGAATTTTGGTAATAGATTGTAAAAAATGGCGTGAAAACAATTTAACACAAAAACTCAAAGATATTTATGAAGAATATAAAGAGAGAATGATTCATAATGATCAAGACCTCCTTAATATATTATTTTCAAATAACAAATATTTTAATCTGGATAAAAAATTTAATTATATAATTCAATATGAACATACCGAAAATCCAAATGTGATATATCATTATGACGGAGCGGTAAAACCTTGGCATTTTCTGCCGAGTCTAAAAACTAATATTATAAAATATATAGATATTTGGTGGGATTATGCAAAGAAAACACCTTTTTATGACGAACTTCTTAAACAGTGTAAATACAAAACGAAAGAATCATTGTATGATAAAAAGTTAGAAATTTTTCTATGGAAACATAACAGATTTTTAAAAAATAAGATAAAATTTATAAAGAAAGTATTAAATCTGCCAAGTTTTAAGCAATCAAATAAAGAGCGCAAGATTTATTATTTGAACACTATGATATATTCACTGTTAGATTTATATCAAATTATAAACATTAAGGATAAAATTTTTGGCTATATTCAAATTCTTATATTTACAAACTACTTACAAAAAGCAATACAGAAAGATATTCTTGATGACTGCTATGAATACAAAAGACTACCATCTTTAAAAAAGCTTTTAAAAAGAGTTATTTCTGTAGAAAATATTTATAGAAAATCTGTTAAACATAAAGTTTTTAATATATTGGGTATAAAACTAAAAATAAAAATAAATAAGGAAAAAAATGGAAAAAGTATCAGTAATAATTCCTGTGTATAACGGGGAAAAATATTTGGAAAGAACACTTAACAGCGTTCTTGCACAGACTTTTAAGGACTTTGAGGTTATTTGTATTAACGATTTATCAAAAGATAATTCTTTGGAAATACTGAAAGAGTATGAAAAAAAAGATAACAGAATAAAAATTATAAATAATTCTCAAAATCTTGGTGCTGCTCTAACAAGAAATGTCGGAATTGATAATGCCAAAGGCAAATACATCTATTTTCTGGATGCAGATGACTATATTGATGAAAAGTATCTTGAATGCATGGTTCAAAAAATAGAGAATGAAAATTGTAATATAGTTCTAAATATGTCAATCCAGTCAGAAAGTAACGGGACATTTTCTCAGTTTCACCATCCATCTATGCCTCAAATAAAACCGGAAGGTCAATACTTGGATAAAATCACAACAATCCATGATGCACCGTGCTTCATCTGGGCTCGAATATACAGAAAGTCTTTCTTAAATGATAATAAACTCCGCTTTTTAGATATTCACGCAACTGATGATGTCGTATTTAATGCCATTGTCAATATGTATACAGATAAAACTTTTGTCTTTTATGGTGAAAAATACCATTATACTGTTAATAATACATCTTTAACGGGAATTGCTAAATCGGTTGATGACAGAGATTTGCAGCATATAAAAGCTCACTCGATGATTTATGATTATTTAAAGGAGCATAATAAACTTGATAACAGGCTTAAACTTTTTAGAGTTTATCCTTTTATCAAAGTAGATACAGATGAAAAATTTGTTTTTTATAAAAATTTCTTTGAAAAAATTGAAACAGATTTTCATGAAAATGAAAGTATTTATAATGAAATGGAAAAATATTTTGCATACAGTTTATTAAATACTTCAACTTATGACGAATATTTAAAAAATTACAATAAAATAGTTAGTATAGGTTTTCTAAGGCGAGGAGTAAAAAAATGAACGATTTAGTATCGGTTATAATTCCCGTAAAGAACGGCGAAAAATATATTAAAGAAGCAATAGAGGGTATAAAAAAACAAGGTATGAATGTTGAAATAATAGTTGTTGATGATTGTTCAACAGATAATACCGTTGAGATTGCCCAAAATTACGGTTGTAAAATTGTTAAACACGAAACAACAAAAGGTCAGGTTGCAGGCAAAAATAGTGGATTAAAAGTTGCTCAGGGTAAATATATTTTGTTCCACGACCACGATGATATTATGACTGATGGTGCATTAAAAAGACTTTATGACGATTTTGAACAGGATATTATGGCTGTTGAGGCAAAAGTTCAAGATTGGTATTCGCCTGATTTACCCGAAGAAGAAAAAGCTAAAACCCCAATTAAATCTGAACCGTATTGGGGACTATTTACCGGTGCAATTTTAATTAGAAAAGAAGTTTTTGATAAAATAGGTTTCTTTAATGAATCTGTTTATACCGGAGAAATCATAGATTGGCAATCAAAAATGGATTCAAACGGGTTTAAAATTAAAAAAACAGACTTTGTATCAACAAAAAGAAGGATACATTCAACAAATTTTGGCAAAACCCACCAGAAAACAGAATTCAAAAATTATGCGGCTATTTTAAGAGCGAAGCTAAAGAAATAAAACCATATTAATCAAGTTATGTCATACTTTTTAGATAATATAAAAAATAACATCGATTTCTTTTTGAGAAACATTATAACAGTTTCTCGAACAAATTATTCTGAAATATCGGAAGATTTAGACAGTATTTTTAAAAATAAAGAACAAGAATATTTATACAATATTCTTAAAAATAAATATGATTTTTTATTATTACAAAATACAACTCAAAGGAACTTTCTGCTAAATTTATACTACCTTAATGTATTTGATAAATATTTTTCTCCTAAAAATAAGGATAATTTATCAGTTCTTGATATAGGTTCAAAAAACTGGGAATATGCAAAAAGTGAATATGTTTTTTTTAAATCGTTCACAAAAAATTTTACTCTTAACGGAATTGAACTTGACGCATACAGAATGTGCAGCAATTTTTATAACAGATATGAAATTACAAAATTTTATACAAAGGATTTAATAAATACAAATTATATTATTGGAGATTTTATTGAACATAAGAAAAAATATGATTATATTATATGGATTTTACCATTTATAACAGAATATCCGTTAATCCGTTGGGGATTACCGTTAAAATATTTTAAGCCCCAAGATATGCTTATTCACGCATATGACTTACTTAACCCCAATGGGGAGCTGCTTATTATTAACCAAGGAAACGAAGAATATCTTATTCAACAAAATTTGGTCAAAAAAATGGAGTTTGATAATACATATACAACATTAGGCGAAATTGAAGACATATTTGGGCTTTTTAAAAATAAAAGATATTGTTCAAAACTAATAAAAACAATCTAAACAGCTTTTTTATGCTATTATTAAACAATAATATGTATTTATTATCAATAAGAGACAAAGCTTATAATTTATAGGAGAAGTCAAAAGGCTCTATGATTCCAATTTTTATATCATCAGATGATAATTATGCACCATATTTGGCTGCAAGTATTGTTTCAATTCTCGAAAATACTGATTCTTTTATAAATTTTTATATTCTAGATAGTGGTATATCAGATTCAAATATCAATAAATTGTGCTTAATAAAAAATAAATATAAAAATTTTTCTATTGAATTTATAAAAATTGATTCTGAAAAAGAGTTCTCTACAATTGAAACAAATAACAATCAAGCTAAACATGTAACAATAGCAACATACAATCGTTTTTTAATTCCCAGCTTGAAACCTGATATAAGCAAAGCAATCTATCTTGATGTTGATATAATTGCAAACGGTGACATTGCTAGCCTTTATAATCACGACTTAAAGTCATACGCTATCGGAGCGATTCCCGGGCAAATGATTGAGGTCTCTAATCTGTGTATTAGTCGTTTGGGGCTTTCTCCTGAGCACAAAATTTTTAATGCAGGTGTTCTTTTGATGGATATACAGAAGTTTAATAAACAAAATATAATCCAATCATTTTTTGAAATAGAAAAACAATATAGAGACAAAATGCTATATGGCGATCAAGATATTTTAAATATTTATTTCAATAATAATTATTTACAAATAGATAAAATTTTTAATTACGAAGCTATAACAGGTGCATTATGTGATAACTTTATATTAAGGCACTATACTTCTGATTTAAAACCTTGGCATATAAATCCTAATTTAAACACAACAATTCTCAATGATAAAAATATTTTCTGGTATTATCTTGCAAAAACTGATTTTTATTATGATGTTCTAAAAAATTGTAAGTTTAATACAAAAAAATCTTTGTATGAAAAAGAGCTAAATTTTTTACTAAATAAAAAACATAAATGTATTAAAAATAAGATAAACTTTATAAAAAAAGTTTTAAATACTAAAAGTTATAAACAAATGGATAACAAGCAAAAAAGCTATTACTTAAATCTAATGACAACCTGTATACTCAAAAACAAAAATAACAAGCTTTGCGATAAATTCCAGATTATTATATTTGCTGAATATTTAAGAAAGAATATTTCACACAATATTCTTAAAAGTTGTGAAGGATATAAAAAGATTTCATTTACGAAAAATTTATTGAAAACTATACTTTCTGTAGAAAACACATATAAAGGCAATAGCAAATATAAAGCATTTACCGTATTTGGTATAAAATTAAAGTTAAGGATAAAAAACTATGACAGTATCAGTAGTAATACCCGTTTATAATGCAGAAAAAACATTGGAAAGATGTTTAGATGCACTAATAAGTCAAACATATACTAACTTTGAAGTTATTTGTGTAAATGACGGTTCAAAAGACAATTCGTGGCAAATTTTAGAAAAATATTCGCATAAAGATGCAAGAATTAAAGTTTATAACCAAGAAAATCTTGGCCCTGCTTATACAAGACACTATGCTATTTCAAAATCTTGCGGAGAATATTTGATGTTTTGCGATGCAGATGACTGGTATGAACCAAATATGATAGAAGAGATGGTAAGTACTATAGAAGCAATGGCTGTAGATGTTGTAATGTGCGGTGCAGATGTTATTGACTTGGCAAACGGAACGATTCAAAATCAGCATGATATTGACTACAATAAAAAAGTTTACACGGGATATCTGGATATAACCCCAGATTTATTAGCTAAAATAAATTCCCTTTTATGGAACAAAATTTTTAAGAAGGAATTGATAGAAAAATATAATATAAACTATCCTACAAAATATGAGCACGATGATATGGTTTTTATTTATAATTATTTTTCTGTCGCAAAAAACTGTTATGGAATAGATAAGGAACTATATCATTATTACATCGGAAATGAAAATTCTATAATGGGAAAATTGTTTAAACACAATAATGCTGATACAAAATGGGATTTTATATATGCTTTTGATGATAATTTTAAATTTTTACAATTACATCCGAATATAGAGTTCCAAGAAATGATTGAAAAAGAATTTATTAACAAATTTTTTTGGTGGTGTGTAAAATTTTTAGATGACAATGAAAAAAAAGAGGGTTATGAAAAATTAAGGAATTTTATTATTAATTCAGATTATACATTCATAAATGAAACTATAAATTTAATAAAAGCGAAAAAAACTTATATTGATTTTATTAAGTATTCAAAATATAAAAATTTATCATTGTTACAAAAATTATTTTCTGTAACAAAATTTTCCATAAAGAATAAATTAAACTACAAAATTCTTACTATACTTGGGATTCCAATTGTTGTTCAGAATCTCCGAAAAAAGATATAAATTGTAGAATCTATAACCGTCAAAGCTTTTCAAAAATAATATATGGGCACCGATTCAAGCCGGACTCGGTACTATAATATTTTAAATAATCCACGTTTCAGAGTCATTGAACATGATGATATTATTGAACCTTATCTGCCAAGTGCCACTCGGGGATTGCATCTTTATGGAACTATTAATAATTAAAAAGATTGGCGGACAAAACAAATGTTTTGTCCGCCAATCTATACTGTTTTTTATACTATTTTACAATCTTTTTAATATCTTCTGTTATATCAGTACCGCCGTATAAAACAACTCCTTTTACAAATACTGCATCATACCCTTTTTCCTGTGCATACTTTGCAATTGTACCGGATATACTTGTATCGATTGCTTGAAGTTTTGTCTGATAGTTTTGCATTATAGCCTCTTGCTTTTTCAAAAATTCAGCATCATATTTTTTTACAAGCTTTTCTTTCCCTTCTTTTGTTTGCTGCTTTTCTACATCAGCTTTTGCAGTAGTCATCCATTTCTGAAGTTCCAGAAGCTTAATTTGTTGCTCCTTCTTTAAATCCTGAACTTGTTTTGATTGTGCTGCCACTGCTACCGGATCCATAATAGCAATTTTTTGTTCCGCCATAACAGCATTAGCCATGCCTAGCGATAATCCAATTAAAACTATTGTTGATAAAATTGTTTTCTTCATAATTTCCCTTTCTTAAAAATTCACTCCTTGTATTTGGCAAGGAGTGAACTTTAACCTATTTTTTATTATTTAAACTTATCTTCGCCGATTCCATTTTTGGTGTATAGCCTTTTCCTACTTGATTTGCACTATCTCTACCTATAGCCATTCTCAAACCACCATGCAAACCAACACCATTTCTACCGCCACTCATAAAGTAAGCTTGTACAAAACCTGCAAATCTGTCACTCCAAACTTTACGTATACCAAAACCGTATTTTACATAAGGATTGATACTTAAGTTTGGTAATGCAACATTGTCTGCTCTGAAATGTGTTCTGTCCATTATGCTATATACCAGACTTACACCAGCATACGGCTGCCAGCCGTGTTGAAGATTTCCGATAAATTTAACACCCGGTTCTACAGTGATTGCATGCAAGCCATCTGCATCAATTGTCGCACCTGTACTATTCCAATCATCAAAAGTATGAACATAAGAATATGCTGTCATAATAGATGGTTGAATAATAAACTTGCCATCTGCAAGTTCCCAATTATATCCTGCTTTAGCAGCAATACCTGCTGATAATAAAGCAAAGTTATCTAAGTTATTGAAGTTGTTGTAAATATGCCCTGCACCTGCACCAACGTTAATTGTTGTTCCTACAAAGAAATCATCTTTAAATGCCATACCGGTTAAACCAAATGTACCGCCGTTTTGATACATAGTAACATTATTGTATCCCTGACGCGAACCGTTCCAACCTGCATAAGCACCATACATACCTTCCCAACCGTTGCCTAAATCCTTAAGAGATGAATCTCCTCCAACATAAACACCATACATAGTATTTGATACGTTTGGACCGTTATGTACAGGAACAGTACCGAATGAACCAAAAGGTGTTGCCCAGATAGAACCATGTTCATTAATTTTACTTGCTTCTTTTTGAGCTTCACGATCTTTTTTATTTGATAGCATGAACATATCCATATTCATAAATGCTTGATCATAGCTATTTAATTGTGTTAAATAACCACCCATTTGAGCCCCTACCGGACTTGCAACCTGAGCAGATATTGCATCTGACATTGCCATTGTTGCGTGCGCTTGTGGTATAACCATTAGAGTTGTCGCAAAAGCAGTTGCCAACAAATAGCTTTTAATGTTCTTTAAAAAAATCTTTTTCACTTTCTTCTCCTTTAACTATGATAATAATATTTTATTTATCTTTACATTAAAACACTATTTTACACATTTTATTCTAGCACTTTTATTTTATATTGTAAATTATATTTATAAAAAAATTTTCATTTATAATTAACATTTGAAAAAGTTATTAAATTTTAGTATCATTAGATTTATGCATATTAATCAGAAAAAACAATTTGCAGCAAGTCTATCAATAACATCAAATATTATATTATCTGCGCTTAAAATAATAACCGGTGTTATTAGCGGAAGCCTGAGTATCATATCTGAAGCAATACATTCGCTCAGCGATTTATTTGCCTCCATGTTAACATTCTTTTCTGTTATAAAGTCTTCTCAACCGGCAGATAATGACCATCCATATGGTCACGGTAAATATGAGGATATGGCAGGCTTTATTGAGGGGCTATTAATAATTTTTGCATCAATCTTTATTATTTTTGAAGCATCAAAAAAAATAATTTTCGGAATAAATATGGATACTGAGAATACTTTAGGCATTGGAGTAATGTTTATTGCAGTTATCTTAAATATTATTGTAAGTTCATTGCTTTTTAAAGTTGCCAAAGAATCCTGTTCAATATCATTATATGCTGACGGAGAGCATTTAAGAACAGATGTTTACTCTTCACTTGGGGTTTTAATAGGGCTGATGTTAATAAAAATAACAGGAT
>Ga0247611_10007121_pt1 | contig 14144 bp, 12 predicted proteins | sample 177DNAGHGhighgp2_FD_192422 | JGI IMG/M metagenome (GOLD analysis project Ga0247611, IMG submission 192422) | Sheep rumen microbial communities from Palmerston North, Manawatu-Wanganui, New Zealand - 1770 DNA GHGhigh gp2 | ecosystem: Host-associated > Mammals > Digestive system > Stomach > Rumen...
TTTTCATGTTTGTGAGGATAACTTGCACAACTCCTTCAATTATTGGATGGCTAAATTTACAAAAGAGCGTGAAGAAGCCGAGCGCAAGGCTCAATCAACCCAGCAGGACAATGCCACATATACGCACACTGTCGCCCCAGGAACGTATATAGCACAACACTACGACAAGGAGCTGACTTTCGGTGGCTACTTCGCACGTGCTATCGGAGCCACCATGCCCAATGGTGAGGAACGCTGGTTGCTTTACACAACCGACGGTGAGGAAGTGGGTCAGTTCTCCAAGGTGGAATTTGTCGAGGCTAGCGGCATCAACCAGTATATTCTTGTCCGTGACGATAACGGCAAGTGGGGCATCTACAACCGTGGCGGCACCAAGATGTGCGAGCCTAAGTTTGAGAGCGTCAAGATGTTATCAACTGTTGTCAATGAGGTCGGAGGGAAGGTGGTTGTCTTTGATGTTACCATGAGAAATAATAGTGGCGTACTCCAGCATGGTATTTACAACCCCGACATCAAAGACATGAATCAGGGGCTAAATGAGAATAATAACCCCATGACTATTCCGTGCGTGTATGACTATGTGGAACTGATTGACCGCAGCTGCACGTATGACGGCGTACTGGTAAAGGTGAGGAAAAATGGTTTGTCGGGTGTTATCGGCACTTTCAACGGTACGGTGAAGATTCCCGTCGCTTATTCTTATATCAACACTTACTTCACCCTCAAGGGCGGCATGTATCTGCTTGTGGGCGACGGCAACCGCATGGGTGCCTATCATGTGGACGATGAGGTGGTAGAGGTGGTGCCCGTTACCGATGGTTACACACTTGACAAAGTAAAAAGTCTTATCGCTGAAAAAGAAAAGGAATGAAAACGTGAGCCTCACTGCGGCTGGCGCGACTATCATCCATAAAGAGAATAACTAATAAAACAATACCATTATGAAACGACTCATTTTATCATTAGCAATCATTCTGACGGCAGGTATCTCTGCTCAGGCTCAGACAAAGGAATGTGACAACTGTCACGGTTCAGGTTTGGAGTATCGCGACTGCGCTTTCTGTAAAGGTGAAGGCTATCGTGAGTGCGACTTCTGCTTGGGCAAGAAGATGGTGCGCTGTAACGACTGTGGTGGTGAAGGCAAGATTTTCTGCGCCCATTGTCGAGGTAAAGGTGGCGTGCAGGTCAAGGATAATTGGCGTGAGTGCCAATGGTGTGGCGGCAAGGGCACACCCGAATGCGAGAAGTGTAAGACAACCGGTCAGATTGTCTGTTGGAAGTGTGAAGGTGCTGGCCGCTACGTCTGCAATCAATGTCACGGAGACAAAGTCAACCAATGGCAGTGTCATGTTTGCAGCGGTACAGGTAAAGTAAAGGCGCAATCACAAACAGTCACTTCCACCTACACCGACGATAACGGCTACTCAGGAACGGTACAGGTACAAATTGATCCCAACGATAGTGAACAGGAGAGAATGCGCAAGCTGGCGAAAGCTCGTGTGAACCATCGTTTGCAACAGATGAAGAAAAACGGAGTGAAGGTTCCTTCACAGCAATAATCAATCAATTCGATTAATGCCTACGACTTACAACAAAAATGGCGGGGAGACCCGCCATTTTTTATTGTGCCATAAACTCCTCTATATCCTTCGGATGATAGGGGATGCGGTTGGTGCCGAGGAAACGGCAACCGTCCTTGGTGATGAGCACATCGTCCTCGATGCGGATACCACCGAAGTCTTTGTAGTTTTCCAACAGGTCGAAGTTCAGGAACTCCGCACAGTGGCCGCTCTTGCGCCAGTCGTCGATGAGGGCAGGGATGAAATAGATGCCTGGCTCATCGGTAACGACGAAACCCTCCTGTAGGCGGCGACCCATACGCAGGCAGTTGGTACCGAACTGTTCCAGGTTAGGTCGTGTCTCCTCGTCGAAGCCGACATAAATCTGTCCCAATCCTTCCATATCGTGCACGTCCATACCCATCATGTGACCCAGTCCGTGAGGCAGGAACATGGCATGAGCACCTACTGCAACAGCTTCGTCAACATCGCCCTTCATCAGTCCCAGTTCCTTCAGCCGTTCTGTCATCAAGCGGCAGACGGCAAAGTGTACGTCCATATATTTCACCCCAGGCTTCGCTACATCAAGCACATAGTCGTGACACGCTTCCACGATGCGGTAGATGTCGAGCTGTCGCTGGGTGAACTTACCGTTAATGGGGAACGTACGAGTGTGGTCAGAACAGTAATGGTTGATGGTTTCAGCACCAGCATCGCAGAGCACCAGTCTTCCGCTTTCAAGTACAGCCATCGACGGATTGCCGTGCATAATCTCACCGTGTTGTGAGAAAATCGTGGCGAAACTCTCGTGGGCACCCATTGAGTGGGCGATGCCGTCAACTCGTCCTCCAACATATTTCTCGGTTACACCAGGACGGGCGATTTGCATTGCGGTGGTGTGCATTTTGTATCCAATCTCGGCGGCCCGTTCCAGTTCCTCGATTTCCTCTGGAGTCTTCGTAGAACGCATCTTCACGACAGCTTTGATCAATTCCACGCTGGCTGCCTCTTTCTGTTTGGAAGGATGGATGCCCAGCAGATCCATGATCTGAATCATGGTGTCGTGACGGTAGGGAGGAAGGAAGTGGATAGCCCCCCTCCGACTCCCCCCTTCTGGGAGAGTGATTAGAGAACTGAGGAAGGACATCGGGGCAGTATGGGCTACACCCACTTGTGCCGCCATATCTGCGACGCTGTCCACAGAACCATACCAAACGATGTCTTCAATGTCGATGTCGTCACCGATAAGCCATTCCTTGTCGTTGTCGATATCAATGACACCCACCAGTCCGTCACGCTTCTGTCCGAAATAGTACAGGAACGAAGAGTCCTGTCGGAACGGATAGTAGGCGTTAGCAGGATAGTTGCAAGGTGATTCGTTGTTACCAAAAAGAATGATGATACCATTCCCAACCAAACGTTTCAGTTCGGAACGTCGCTGAATGTAAGTGTTTTTGCTAAACATATATCAATAATTATTGTGGTTAATCAAGAATTTCTTCGCAAAGTTACAAAATATTTGCGGAAAAGTATTACTTTTGCCGAATAAATTCGGTGAAACAAGAAAATATTAGAATGCAAGTAACGAAGGATACAGGATTGGTTCTTGAAGGTGGAGGCATGCGAGGTGTTTTTACCAGTGGTGTGTTGGATGCTTTCATGAAAAACGGCTATTATTTCTCTTATGCTGTTGCTGTTTCCGCTGGAGCTTGTAACGGATTATCGTATGCCAGCCACCAGATGCGTCGTGCCCGCTTGTCGAATATTGACATGTTGGCGAAATACGACTATATCAGTCTTCGACATCTGGTTACGCAAGGTTGTATCTTTGATCCTGATTTATTGTATGACCGTTTCCCCAACGAACTGATTCCTTATGATTACGATGCATATTTCAAAGGTGGAATGACTTTTGAGATGGTCACGACGAACTGCCTGACGGGATATGCCGAATACTTGAAGGAAGACAACGGTGACCGTGACCGCCTGCTGAAAATCTGTCAGGCTTCCAGCAGTTTACCCTTTGTCAGCAAGATGGTGATGGTCGATGGTGTACCCATGTTGGATGGAGGTATTGTTGACAGTATTCCGTTGATTCGTTCCATCGAACAAGGACACGAAACGAATGTGGTTGTCTGCACGCGCAACCGCGGTTATCGTAGTGAAGGGAAAGATCATAAGATTCCGAAATTCATCTATAAGAACTATCCGCGTCTGCGTGTGGCCTTGAGTCGTCGTGTCAGAGTATATGACGAACAGTTGGAATTGGTTGAAAAGATGGAAGATGAAGGGAAAATCATCTGCATCCGTCCGTCCAAACCTGTGGAGGTTGACCGAATGGAAAAGAATACAGCAAAGTTAGAGGCTTTGTATCAGGACGGTCTTGCGCAGGGCGAAGCCTTTTGTAAGAAGTATTTATAGGTCAGGCAATATTCCCGATGCCCCAACGCTTCCGATTTTGTTTGCAGTCCGGATGCTGTTTGTTCTATGCATTTTAGAATATCATCGCGTACATTCTCAAATGAAAGTCCGTTGGTAACGATAGCGCCAGCGTTGATGTCCATATCGTCAGTCATGTGCCGATAGGTATCAGGATTGGAACAAACCTTGATGACGGGCGAGATGGCTGAGCCGGCAACAGAACCGCGTCCGGTGGTATAGAGCACGATATGGCAGCCGCAGGCTATCATCTCCATGATTTCTGCATTGTCGTTGATATTGGGAAAGCCCCATCGAGCCTCCCCGTCAGGTACCACATCCATCATCCATAGTCCCGGTGTGGTCGGAGGCTGGGCAGGGTAGGTGAGTCCTTGTATCTGTTGAGAGCCACTCTTACAGTAAGAACCCAATGATTTCTCCTCGATGGTTGTCAGTCCGCCTGTCGCATTGCCAGCAGAGAAGCTGTCGTGTCCCATTTGTTTGTAGTATTTATCTGCTTTGACAATACAGTTGTACAATTGCTGTCCTGTCTCTGGGGTGACGGCACGTCGGCGCAACAGATCTTCGCAGCCAATCAGTTCGCCTGGTTCTTCGAAGATGCAGGTGGCACCATGAGCAACCAACCAGTCGAAGGTGCTACCTACTGAGGGATTGGCGGTGATGCCGCTGTAGCCGTCTGATCCTCCGCAAACCGTTCCAATCATGAGATCTTCCCATCCGATGTCGATCGTTGGTGTTGGGGTGATTTGTCGGAGCATATCATCAACAGCAGCGATACCTTTCTCAATGGATGCCTTTGTGCCTCCTTCTTCCTGAATGACAACCAGCTGAGCAGGGCGCCCGCTGTCCTTGATATCTTGCATGAGACGCTCGCGTTGGAAATTCTCACAACCTAACGACACCAGCAATACGGCTCCCACATTGGGGTGTGTACACAGTTGGCGCATCATCTGTTCCGCATAGTCATTGGGCGCACAACCGCTGAACCCAATCAGGTGAACATCCTCGCTCCTCGCCCCTTGCTCCTCGCCTCTTGCCCCTTGCTCAAAGTGTTGAACGATGCGGGCAGCAACGTGATGGGCACATTCCACTAAGTAAGTGACTACCACTACATTGCGAATACCTTTCCGACCATCTTTGCGGAGAAATCCTTGCATTTTCAAATAGATTTTTAGGAAGTCCTAGGAGAACCTAGGATTTCCTAGGAATGCCTAAATACTCAATTCTTTATATGACACACAATTGCGATGAATCAAATCCCAGTCGAGTTCTACGCCGATACCAGGATCCTTGGGAACGGTAATCATACCATGCTCATCAATCGGCAACAAGCCTTTCATCGGGAACTGGAAATCTTTTTCCGGCACGAAATACTCAAACCACTTACAGTTGCGGATGGCACACGACACGTGCAGGTTGACAATATCCATATAGTTCATCGTTGTGGTATGTACCTCACAGTTCATACCAAAACTTTCGGCCAGGTGAGCAATCTTCAGCGTTCCGGTAATACCACATTTCCACGATACATCGGCTCGTACGATATCAGCAGCTTTTTGGTTGATGACCTGTGCTACACCCCAATGACAGCCACGTGTGGTTTCTGTTGCTGCAATGGGAATGTCGAGTGCCTCACAGAGTTGTGTATATTTGTATAACTCGAAGTCACGGAAGGGTTCTTCAAACCAGATGTAGTTCAGACGTTCCAACTGGCGCCCCACACGGATGGCTTCGCCGAGCGTGTATTCGGCTACAGGGTCAGACATCAAACCGAAGTCATCACCAACAGCTTTGCGCAGGTTTTCATGGATACGCATATCGGTCTCAATAGGCCCCGGCGGATGTACCTTATAGCATTTGATTCCACGCTCCTTGTAGTAGAGAGCCTCATCAATATAATCCTGTTCGTTGGTATAGAACAAACTGCTGGCATAGACAGGCAGTTGCTCACGATAAGCACCTATATATTGGTAGAGGGGTAAACCAGCAGCCTTCGCGCAGATATCCCATAGCGCCACATCGACAGGTCCTGGCAGATAGACAGGGAAGAACGTCAGGTGGCGGTCAATATTCCATAGCTCGTGCCAAATCTTCTCGTGGTCGTAGGGTGAGCGCCCCAAAACAACGGGAGCGATATTGTCGTGGATATACGACTCTGTGACCTTGCCGGATCGGGCAGCCAGAGCGGTGGCGACACCTTCTATTCCCGTGTCGGTAGTCAACTTGAGAACTAGCACGTCCCAGTCCATTGCACTCTTTCCTTTTCGGGCGTCATCAAACAGGCATTTGTCGCGTTGTACCCACCATGTTTCAATTTTCTGGATAATCATCGTTTTTTTGTTATATAGGTTAGAAGTTTATTTGTCGAATCGGTACGAAGATTTTCAATATCAGCCAAGCCAAGATATACATGGTGCTGGCAATCATAAAGATCGTGGCATAGCTTCCTGTCCATTCCAGGATGAGGCCAACGAATGATGATGCCAAAGCACCGCCAACAGCTCCTCCCACACTACTGATGCCCGTCATAGAACCCACTACTTGCTTAGGATAGACATCGGAAACAATGGTGAAGATGTTGGATGCCCATGCCTGATGGGTACTTGTAGCAAGACCGATAATCAAAACCACAATCCACATATTATCTATATAAGGTATAGCATTGAGTGGCAACACCAAGAGGGCAAATAGCAGGATGGTGGTTTTGCGGGCGAAGTCAATAGAGCGCCCAAGGCGTATGAATTGCGATGATACGTGTCCGCCGTAGATTCCTCCGATGCTGGACATCGTATAGATGATGATGAGCGGCAATACCGTTGCCTTTAGGTCAACACCTTGCGTCTTGTTCAGGAAGTCGGGTGTCCAAAACAGGAAGAACCACCATACCCAGTCTGTAACAAAGCGCGAGAAGAGAATCGCATAAGTCTGACGATGACGGAACAGCTCACGCCAGGTGATTTCTGCTGTCGGAGTATCTGTCTCCGTCTCTTCCTGCTTTTCTTCTTCCTGGATATATGCCAGTTCAGCGGCATTTACTTTCTTGTTCTTGTGAGGTGCTTTATAGATCAGCCACCAGGCGATGACCCACACAAATCCCAGCAGACCGGTGATGATGAATGCCCAGCGCCAGCCCCATTCCAACGTAATGGCTGTTACGATGATGGGTGCAATGATGGCTCCGATGGTCGTACCGGAATTGAAAACACCCGTTGCAAAAGCACGATCGCGTTTGGGAAACCATTCGGCAATCACTTTGACGGCAGCAGGAAAGTTGCCGGCTTCACCCAATCCCAGTACGGCACGGGCAGCACCAAAGCCTGTTACCGATTTGACGGCAGCATGAAACATCGCACCCAAACTCCATACGATAATGGCTATTGAATACCCCAACTTACTACCTAAACGGTCGAGCATCCTTCCTCCAAGAAGCATACCGATGCCATAAGCTACTTGGAAAGCGGTTACAATATAACCGTAGTCGGCTTCTGTCCAGCCAAGGTCTTCTTGGATGTATGGCTTCAGAAGTCCGATTACCTGGCGGTCAATATAATTGACGGTTGTGGCAAAGAAGATGAGTGCTACAACAGTCCAGCGGACATTCGTTTTCTTCATTGTCTTAGGTTTTTAGTCATTCCGATATTCCGTCACTTATCATTGTTATCAAAACGCTTCCGATGCTCCAGCATCGACAGGCAGGAAGACACCATTGACATAGCTTCCGGCCGGCGAGGAGAGATAGAGGGCAGCATAGCCGATATCTTCTGGCTGACCAAATGATTTCATCGGAATGCGACGCAGGATGTTTGCCTTTCGTTGCGGATCCTTGTCTGTTGCCTGATGGAACATCGGGGTGTCAATCCATCCTGGAGCGATGGTGTTGACACGAACGCCTTTCGAAGAGAGTTCTGCCACAAGACTTCGCTGCAAGCCAAGAATGGCAGACTTTGCGGTTGTATAAGCCACCACTTGTTCCATTCCCATAATAGCTGTCATCGAACTGATCATGATAATCGATCCTTTGCCTTTTTCCACCATGAGTTTGGCAAACTCGCGGCTCAACGCAAAGACGCTCATCACATGGACGTTGAGCACTTTGAGAAATTCCTCATCCGTCACATCAAGTGCCCATTTCTTCAGATGCACACCAGCACAGTTGACCAAGATATCAACAGCTCCAATCTCTTGAACCAATGCAGGAATCTCATTGACTTTGGTGATGTCGAAAGCACGATAGCTACAGTGCTCGCCCAGCTGTTGTTTTGCCTGGCGAAGCTTTTCCTCATTGCGCCCGATGATCATCACTTCGGCTCCTGCCTCTACAAATACTTTGGCAATGCCCAGACCTAATCCGCTGCCACCACCTGTTATAACGGCCCTTTGACCGTCTATTCTGAATGCATTCATATTGTTTTAATTTTTCTAGGAACCCTAGGACCTCCTAGGACTTCCTAGCTCTTACATAATTCCAAATTTCTCAAAAGCTTCGACTGTGCTCATGCCTTGTTCCAGTGCCTGCTTCACTTGTTTCTCACCGCGAGCTTTCTCGATGGCGCCGGCAAAAGCTTCCTCTTCTGCTTCCTGGGGTACGATAATCACACCGTCGAGGTCGCCAAAGACGATATCGCGAGGACGTACGGGAATACCGCCAAACTCGATGGGCACCCTGTAGTCAATCACCTTGCCGCGTGGTCCTTGGTCTTGGGCGTATGTTCCTTGTGAGAACGTGGGAAATCCTAAACGGAGAATCTCGTTGGTATCACGCGAATAACCGTCAACAACAGCACCTGCCGCACCGATGGCAATCGCACGTGTACTCATCAGTCCACCCCATAAGGCATAACGAGGTGAGGAGCCGCTACAGATATATACCTCGCCAGCTTTCAACTGATCCAGCGCTTCAAACATAATACCAAAGGGCTTGCGCATCACCTCTAAATGAGTGTCCAGTTGACGTTCCGCAAACACGTCGGCTTCCAGTACCGGCATTGCGCGTCCGATGACCACCATATCACGGCGCAAGGGCTTGATGTGTGGTGGGAGAAACTGGTGCAGGTAGCCCATCTTGTCGAGTACGTCACCGACTAAGGCTGTAAATAATTCTTTGCGGGCAATGTTGAACAGTTCCGCATCATCTTTCCATAAAGTTGTCATAGATAGTTTTTAAATATTTGTTTTTTCTTATTCTTTTAATAGGTCTGGGCGCAGTCGTCTGGTTCGCTCCAAAGCTTGCTCCAGTTCCCAGTTGCGTATCTTCGCCTCGTTTCCGCTGAGGAGTATCTCTGGTACCTTCCATCCTTTGTAGTCGGCAGGCCGTGTATAGATAGGTGCAGCAAGGAGGTCGTCCTGGAAACAGTCAGACAGCGCACTCTGTTCGTCGCCAATCACTCCTGGCACAACACGCACGATCGCATCAGCAATCATTGCCGCAACAAGTTCGCCTCCTGTCAGCACAAAGTCACCGATGGATATCTCCTTTGTGATGAGGTGGTCGCGAACACGTTGGTCGATACCTTTGTAATGGCCTGCCAAGATGATAAGGTTGCCCTTCAGCGACAATTCATTGGCCATGTGCTGGTCAAAGCGTTCACCGTCAGGTGAGGTAAAGATGACCTCATCGTAATGGCGTTCTGCTTTCAGGGCAGTGATACAGCGGTCGATGGGTTCACATTGCATCACCATACCTGCCGAACCGCCATAGGGATAGTCGTCAACACGGCGCCATTTGTCTAATGTGTAGTCGCGCAGGTTGTGTAACCTGATTTCTGCCAGTCCTTTCTTTTCTGCCCTTGCCAGTATAGATTCGTGCACGAATCCCTCCAGCATCTCAGGCAGAACCGTAATAATATCTATTCTCATGTGTGCAAAGTTAGTGTAAGTCGAAAGAAAAACCAAATTTATTTGACGATTTATTTTGTTCTTACCTCTTTATATGCTATCTTTGCAAGCAAAATAAACCGTACTAATCCAAACATGATGAAACGCATATCATTATTTTTTCTATTGGCGATGTTCACGTCCGGTCTGACCATAAAGGCGCAGAACATCCAGTTGCATAAGGATTTCGGACACACGTTGTATGATGAATTGTCAGGTCGTCCATCTATGACGGCAACGATAGAGATGTTCAAACCGGATAAATGGGGCTCTACTTTCCTGTTTGCCGATTTGGATTTCCAAAGCGATGGTATGGCAGGTGCATATTGGGAAATAGCCCGCGAATTCAGTCTGACGAAAAACCGTCAGTGGGCAGCTCACGTAGAGTATAATGGCGGCCTTTCCTCTGATGAAGATTTGTGGATAGCTACCCGTTATCAGCATGCGGTATTGTTGGGTGGTGCTTGGAACTGGGCCAGTAAGGATTTCTCGCGAACGTTCTCCGTGCAGCTGATGTATAAGTATTATTTCAAGAACAGACATTACGATGCTCATCCTTTCAGCGGGTTCCAACTGACAGAAGTTTGGGGTTTACAGTTTGCGAAGGGAGCCTGTACGTTCTCAGGTTTCTGCGACCTGTGGTACGACCCGAATGCCAACGGCAAACTGATTTTCGTGTCGGAGCCGCAGTTCTGGTATAATTTCAATACGTTGAAAGGATGGAAGGGTATTAACCTTTCACTGGGTACAGAGGTTGAAATTTCCAACAACTTCGAATGGAACGATTACGGCCAGCACAATAAGTTATACGTCATCCCCACCGTCGCAGTCAAGTGGACGTTCTAAAATAATGATAACTGTTCGGCCTGTGGTGCTGAGCTTCCGAAGCGTTCCATGAAATCGTCCTCTGAAAGAATGGGGATGTTGAGTTCCTGTGCCTTCTTGTTCTTACCGCTCGTTGATGTCACATCGTTGTTGATGAGGAACGAGGTGCTGCCGCTGACGCTGCCTGCAACCTTTCCGCCCTGACTCTCAATATACGCCTTCAGCTCGTTACGGTTTTTGAAATAGTGCACATCGCCCGTGATGACAAACGTCATTCCCTCACATTTCTGTCCAGCACGCTGTGGCTGTGTGTGTGAAACTTCAACAAACTCCAATAACCTGCTGACAATTTGGAAGTTGTCGTCGTTCTTGAACCAACTGATAAACGTCGATGATTTCTCAGGTCCGATGCCTGGGATATGTGAGAAGAATTCTGTTTCGGTGGCTTCTCGTGCCTTCATCACCAGCTCCTCCAGGGGGTAGGTGCTCAATAGTCGTTTGCATACGTCAATGCCTACCATCGGAATGCTCAGCGCATAGAGAAACCGTTGTGCTTCAACGTGACGCGCCTTGTCGATGCTTCGCATGATGTTCGAAGCAGAACGCTCACCAAAACCGTCCAGATGAGCAATCTCACGGATATGGTCGCGCAAGCGGAAGATGTCGGCATATTCCTGAATCCATCCTAAGTTCACGAAGCGGGAAAGGGTCTGCTCGCTGATGCCGTCGATGTTCATCCCTTCCTTCGACACGAAACGTGCAAATTTCTTCAGCTGCTTAGCAGGACAGGTAGGGTTGGTACATTGTAGTTTCCGCGTACCACTCTCGCTCTCAACTATCTTTGTTTCATGATGACAGACAGGACATTGTGCTGGAATCTCCAGTTGTCCGGCCTTTTCAATCACATGAATTACTTTGGGGATAATCTTGTTGGCTTTGATGACAGAGATTCGGGTACCCTTACTGCCGATATTCAGTCGTTCACATTCGCTGATATTACAAAGCGAAGCACGCTTCACCGTCGTACCCTCCAACTCAACGGGACGGAAAACAGCTACAGGCGAGATGGTACTGGCGGCACACGACCATTCGATGTGGTCGAGTTCGGTTTCTGCCGCTTCATCCTGCCATTTGAAAGCCATTCCTGAACGGGTGGCATGATGACCGGTGACACTTCCCGTCTGTGCATAGTCGGTATCGTCAAAACAAACTACAAGGCCATCAACAGGGAAAGAGGCTCCCTGGCCTTTCCTGTTGGCGGAGGAGAGGGTAGTATCTCCTGTCACAATAGCTGTAAAGCGGTCAACGAGTGCCTGTATATTTGCTGTCGTGGGATTGTCAACAGATTCGTGTTCTACCGTCGAGAATCCATTCTTTTCAAGAAAAGACATCCGTTCGCCCCACGAAACAAGGTCCCTGTCGGTATGAACCAACGTAAAAGGAATCCATTGGATATGGCGGCGCCTCACCTCTTCTATATCCTTCAGCGTCAGGGAGCCGGAGGCCAGATTGCGCGGATTGGCATAGTCTTCTCCACTTTCTATCAGGAAGTTGTTGAAGTCCTCGTACGAGATGACAGCTTCACCGCGTATGACAACGTGCCCTTTCTCGCTGATACGTTGCGGAATGCCGCTGATGACCTTCGACAGGTGGGTGATATTGGTGCCGATATGTCCGTTGCCGCGTGTGACAACCTTAGTCAGCTGTCCGTTGTCATATGTCACCACAAGCGTCAGACCGTCCAGCTTCCAGGAAATCCATATCGGACGCCCTTCCGCCCATTTCTCCAAATCGGTCACCTGTTTGGTTTTCGCCAACGAGAGGGCAGGGAACTCATGCTCCTCCTTTTGACCTTCCACGTGGTCTTCCGATACCTTCTGCGTGGGGGAGTCGGGAAGTATTTCGCCTGTTTCCTCCTCCAGCCGTTTGAGTTCGTCGAAGCGTGCGTCCCACTCGTGGTCACTCATCAATTCGGCCTTACCGTTATAATATGCATCTGAAGCCTGGTTGAGTTCCTCAATCAGGAGTTGCATGCGCTGTACCTTTTCTTGCATAGGTGATGGGGTTTAGAGCATCTCTAAAAGTTTTCTGTCAGCCTCTGTCCAACTCAGGACATTCATTTTCTCACGAGGCAGCCATTTGGCATCCAGGTGTGAGAGCAGTTTGAATGCCTCCTTGCTGCCGCGACACAGATAGGCCGTCAGCGAAATCGTATAGTCGGGATAATCATGCTCTATGGTGCCGAGCTTTCTGCCTACGAAGATGTCCCAATCCATTTCCTCCTTGATTTCACGGATGAGGGCCTCGTAGTCGTTTTCGCCTTCTTTTACTTTGCCGCCAGGAAACTCCCAGCGCTCGCTTTCATAACTTTTGCGTGAACGTAACCGTTGCATACACAGGTACTTACCGTCTTCGCAAACAACGGCACAAACCACGTCGAAATGTTTCTTCTCCATAGGTATCGTTTGTTTTTTCTGTTGCAAAGATAGTGCAAAAGGCGCGAAAAACAAAAAAAATCAAGCATTACGCTTTACACATTAAGAATTATTAATTACCTTTGCAGCCAAATAATCTAATCATATCAAAAATATGTCAACTTTAACAATTGCTATTGTCGTCGTGTTTGTCATCGGCTATGCCTGCATCGCCCTTGAAGCACTGACGAAAGTCAACAAGGCTGCTATAGCCTTGCTGATGTGTGTGTTCTGTTGGACATTGTTGATGTTGGCTCCAGGCAGCTACTATCCTACCGTAGCCGCCGATGGTGTCATTCATCACATTGCCGAAGTCATTGAACATCATCTAGGCGATGCCGCCGGCACCCTCTTCTTCCTGATGGGAGCCATGACCATTGTCGAGATTGTCGATTCCAACGGAGGTTTCAACTTCGTACGTGACGCCCTGAAGACGCGCTCCAAGCGCAAGCTGTTGTGGCGCATGGCATTCATGACCTTCTTCCTCTCTGCCATCCTCGACAACCTCACCACCTCCATCGTCATGATCATGGTGCTTCGCAAGCTCGTCCAGAGCCGCAACGAGCGCCTCATCTATGCCGGCGCAATCATCCTTGCAGCCAACTCTGGTGGAGCCTTCTCACCTATCGGTGACGTCACCACCATCATGTTGTGGATTAAGGGAGTCATCACCACACAGGGCGTGCTCACAGAGATTTTCATCCCTTCACTCATTTCGATGGTGATCCCTGTAGCTATCCTCAGCCTGTCTCTCAAAGGCAAGTTCGACAAGTCTCAGAATTTGGCAAAATCCTCTGTCAGCCAGTTCACCAAGACCCAGCGCAACATTATCTTCTGGCTTGGTGTCGGCGGTCTGATTTTCGTTCCCGTCTTCAAAACCCTGACCCATCTGCCTCCGTTCATGGGCATTCTCTTGGTACTGGGTGTACTGTGGACTACCACAGAAATCTTCCATTACAACACATCGGAAGAT
>Ga0247611_10007122_pt1 | contig 14137 bp, 1 predicted proteins | sample 177DNAGHGhighgp2_FD_192422 | JGI IMG/M metagenome (GOLD analysis project Ga0247611, IMG submission 192422) | Sheep rumen microbial communities from Palmerston North, Manawatu-Wanganui, New Zealand - 1770 DNA GHGhigh gp2 | ecosystem: Host-associated > Mammals > Digestive system > Stomach > Rumen ...
TAATAATAATTAGTATGTTTATATTGTATATCTATATTATAAATATTAAATATAAAAAATATATATTTCTTTTATTTAATTATATATATTTTTAAATTTTTTCACTAATTTTTATACTAAATATTTGGGGATTGGGGATTGGGGATTGGGGATTGGGGATTGGGCCCAATCCCCAATCCCCAATCCCCAATCCCCAATCCCCAATCCCCAATCCCCATTCTTAAAAAATAAAACAATTTCACTTTTTAGTTCTTATAATATTTTATAGTTTGATATTAATTAATATTATTTTATCTGTTATACTTAAATTAGGTCATCTCCATAATCTTCATCATCAAATCCAGCTCCGAAATTGCCTATTCTTCTTTCCAATCCTCTTCCTTTCTCATTATTAACCTTATCTCCATTCATTCCAACATTGTCCATTTTAATAGCAATGCTGATCATTTTCTTCATTATTTCCTTAGATGTATAATCTGGCAGTATCAAAAAGAAGAAACAAGTATCAGCTCTAGGTAGTCCATTCTTTTTAAATTGAGGATTAAATTTAATACTAAATTGAATTTGCTTTTGGTCATACTCTTCCTGAGTATAAGGCAGCCTTTCTTGAGCATAGCAAAATTTGACAAATTGTATTCTTTCTTCTTCATTAAATTCTTTCACAATTTCCCAGACCCATTTAACTAAGTAATCTTTCTTTTCTAATTCTGGTGATATTATAGTGTTCTTTTCTAATAATTCTATATCTACAGTTTTCTTACCACAAACTAATCTTTCCATTTCTTCCCAAGTGTAATATTGCAATACTGATAAAGGAATAATTTTATTAATTCCTTTTATAATTGATATTATTTGGGCATTGCTTTCATTTAATCTTAAATTCTTTATTTCATGGAATAAATTCTGCCTGTTTTTAACTGAAGAAACCAATTCATCATAGGTATATGTTTTATTTAATTTTTTTTGGGTTCCTTCAGATAAGGAAATAGTCGAAATACTTTCTCCAAATGAATTTTTGAGCAATTCTTTGTTTAAATCTTTATCTTCCATGCATAATATTTCACCCATTTTAAATAATCCTTCATCAAATATCTTAATATCATTTTTATTTATTTTTTCACCTATTATCTTTTTCCATACTAAACTGCATAAATTAATAGGCAAGTAAACTCCAGTCCTGATACATATACCCATTAAGAATCCTAAAAATTCAAATTGAGAATACTCTTCACTTTTTGGATTAATAGTATATTTATCTTTATAATCTCCTTTCTTATTCAAATTATTTTGTGTAGGAATCAATAAATTAATTTTTGGAGAAGTTTCTAATTCATTTGCTATATCAGAGAAGAATTGTCTATATGGACCACTTAATCCTTGAACAAATTCATTCATATATTTTATTTTAAAAGCTACATGGACTAAATCAAATCTTTTAACCCTGAAACAGGCTGGTTCAACCTGTAAATACTGTTCAAAAACTTGGTTAAATTCAGTAAGATTTTTGAAATTATTATCACTTGAAGCATTGAACTTTTGGAATATAAGTTCTCCTCCTTGTTTACGAGATGTTTTTATTATATATTTTTTAAATGTTTGCTCATTGTTTCCATGGGCATTATTATTTTTTTCATCATTTAATCTTTCAACATTAAATGATGGTATTTGAATCAAGTCTTCATCATATTCTGTTAGAGAAATTATATTTTGGAGTATATTATTTTTAATTTTTGGAGAAATAATATAACGGAATTTAGTCATCAATAGGGATAAAGATGATGATTCATTTTTTTCATTCTTCTGCTTAGATAATTTTGTCATCTCTGGGGGACGAAGTAATGGCACTATGATAGAGAATGACTCATTCACTAGAGATATTACACTTAAATAATATCTTAGTTCTCCCATTGACATCTCGGATAATATATTATTATTGATATTTCTAATGACGCAGGGAGATTCCATTAAATGCTCAATAGTTAAATTATTTTCAAGTTTTTGCATGGAGAATATAGTTTTTCCTAAATTATTGATTTTTTCGAGATTTATCAACTTATCTTTATGCATATATAAATCAAGATATATATCAATTCCATAATTAGCAAGCTTGTTTACATCATCAATAGTTACTTTTTTATTCTTGGCTAAATCTAATATAGAATTAATTTCTTTTAATTTATTTTCATCCTTTTCTATTTGGGTGAAATATTGCTCAATGTTTTTTTTCTTATTGGAAACAATATTATGCAAATGCATATTAATTAATTTAGTTAATAAATCATTATAATTACTATTATCACTTTTTATCAAAGGACTTTCTGTTTCTAATTTTATAATTAATTTATCCATGCATTCATCAATTTTATAATTATTAATTTCTATTTTATTTTCATCTTTTTTTATTTCCTTTTTCTTAATTTCTTTTTTTTGGGGCACAACAACCTTTGGCCCATCACAAAATACACAAGATTCATTATCTTTATCATTTAATTGATGGCATGCTGCACATTCCCACATTTCATCTTCTGGATTTTCTTCTTTTTTTTCCTCTTTTTTCTCTTGAGTGGTGCATCTATTTAATTTTTCTACATTGAAATAATCTATTAATACTCCTACAATATTATCACCTAATCCAAATAAATCTTCATCTATATTATTTATTATGGCACCATATTCTTGAAGATGATTTGAAATCTCATTAAAGGATTTATTTTTACTATTATTTATAAATAATACTTTTTTCAATTGATCTTTCACATATTTATTTATTTTTGAAGTAATTTCATCATGGATTTTTTCTTCGAGAGGTTTATTTTCAATTATATTTTTTAAGACATTATTTAATTTCATTTCTTCTATTAAATTAGTTTTTGTATTTTCTACTGGCTCATTTAATAAGGAAATAATGTTTAATACACAATTAGATAATTCAATTATATAAGGACTAGCAAAGAATAATTCTTTATCATTATTATCCATTTTTTCTGTAAATATTTTATTGAATTGGTCAAAAATATTTTTATCTAATCCAATTGCATTTAATTTTTGCTCTATAGAAGTGCAACCATCAAATAAAGAAGAATATTTTGTAGCATTATTACTGAAATAATTACTCAAATTTGTAAATATATTATTTAATAATTTAAATAATTTCATTTGTAATACAATTGGGAAATTGTCATTTATACAGTTTGAAGAAATGGACATAATTAATTGTTTCAAGATATCCTGTTCTAATAAAGAAATATTTGTTGTTAAATTATTTGTCATATTCATCAAACTATCAAAGTTATTTGGAATGAAAGCTGCAATGCAAGGCAAATTAGAATCTCTTGAATGCAAGAACCATTCACTTAAATAGAATATGGTAGTACCAGGAATATATTCAATATAAACTTCAGGTTTATTTATTATTATAGTTTGTAAACCATATTTTTCTTTTTTAATAGATTGAATTTCATATAATAAGTCAGTACCTTCTTCATCAGCATAAAATCTTAGAGTGGCCTGTGGGCCTAAGAAGGCATTGGTATCAAATGATATTATTATTTGGCTATATTTGCCATCATTTTTTTCTTCATTTAGACATAATTTTCTTAATGGCAATAAAGACCCACTATTCAATTTAATATTACTAAATAATTCCAAATTAAATATTTTTATATCATTATTCAACTCTTTCCATTGTTCTAATATCAATTTTTTAAACTCAACGCTTTTTAGCATATTTTCATTACTTGTGTCATTAATATTGATTAACCCAGTATTAGAGCTAGTTAATATGCTTCCAATACTATTAGTAGAAGCATTTTCTATTTCATTATATATGCAGTTGTCTTTGCAATTTTCATTCCAATCTATTAATTTGGCCATGCTCATCTCTTTATTTCCATCTAAATTTCCACTTTGTTTCAATCTGAATAATATTTTATTGGCATAAACTCCATTCAGCTTTTCCAAATTTTCTTTAAAGTTTTTATCGATGTCTTCAGGCATATAACACAAAGAAGAGTAATTCATATGAACCATAATTAAATTCTCATATGATGTCCAGAATATTTCAGTCTTAGGACGAGTGGTCATGACTAGAACGATTCTATTGGTGAAATCACAGAATAATAAAATTACTAATTTTTCTTTTTTTAACTTTTTGTCTCTGCATAAAAATACTTTGCCTATAATGCATTTTTCAACGGTAACTTTATTAGGATTGTAATTGTCATCAAAAATAGTTTTTGATAAAGGAGCGTTTTCAAAAACTATTGCTAAGTCATCATATGCTGATTTTAAATTACCATTTAATAAATGACTTCTAATTTGGGAGGTACTCATAGCTACCGCATCCTTGTAGTTGTCATGTCTGTATGCGTTTATAATAGCATCAACAAATATTGTATCGAATTTAATGGCATTTGACAAGCAGGAAAGACCTTTGTTAAGTGATACTTGGGGTAGGCATGAAATGAATTCACTTTCAGGTAAAACTTGATTAGAAATCTTTTTAATTTGTTCTAATTTTGATGGGAAGTTTATATTATATCTTGGGATTAATACTTCTTGGGAAAGTTTTCCAAATTCTTTTTCATATTTGGCAATTAATGACTGAGTGAAATTTTTCTCTAATTCATTAATGCAAGTGCATTGAATATAGGTGTATTTTTCATTCAAAATTTTAATCAATTTTTGAAGATTTTCTTCTTTTATTGAAATTAGCTTGTCTTTATTTGCTTTGTATAATATTCTTAGTAAAAGATTTAATATTAATTCACTTTTCTTTGAACTAGTATATGCTTTTAGGGCATATTCAACTAAAGTATTGAAGTTCAATTCTTGAATTAATTTTGTAGTGTGAATATTTTGGGTAATTATTTCATTTTTGTTAACCTTCATTTTTTGGCTGATTGTTTCAAATGTTTTATTTTCTTCATTTTCTTTTATTAATTGTATTTCACATTCACTGTTTTTGGCCAAATAAATATTTGTCACAACTGCCTTTTTTCCATTATATAAAACTTTTTGTCCTTTTTTAATCAAATTATATTTTCCAGAAATTAAATATATAATACCTATAATTTTATCAAAATTGTAATTTATATCATTTTTGCTATTACTAGTATTAATTTCGTTAATTAAATCTTCAACAATTTTTTTATAGTAATGTTCATGGGAATTTAAGAAATTATAAATTATATCAGTTAAATGGTTGATAGAACTCATAATTTGTCCATCAGATATATAATCTAATTTGCATATGTTATTTAAATTAATTTTATCTTTGTTTAATTCTAATAATTTTTCATATAAAGATTCCTTTATAATAGTTAAATTAGCAAAATTAACACTTGTTTCTTTGATTACATTGGTATATCCCTCGATTAATTCTTCTGGTTTTGGTAGAGGTAAAAATATATCATCATATTCAAAAATAGGATAGTTCTTATTTAGACCCATATTTGGAGATTTAATTTGGTAATTTAAGCATTCATGAATCAATTTACTAAAGTATAAAACTTGTTCAAAAGTGTATTTATCACTTAGCACAGTGTTTCCTCTAAGGCAAGCGATGTCTCCTAATTTTCCTGCCTCTTTTATATGATGTTGAATTCTTTTGGAGTGCATTATATCCAATTTTATTTCCATTATTTTCTGACTATTATCAACTTTATCTTTTTGATTTTTTAATACTTCTTCTTGTAATCTTTGATATAAAATTACTAAATTTTTATTAATTTTATCAGTCATTCTATGTGTTTTTAGTTTCTTATTTTTGAGTCTGGCGATTCCGGGATTAATATTAGTGGATGATACATTCTTTATAAGAGCTTGATAACTTGTAAAAGGCAATACTTCTCTTTTTGATATAATATTTTTTTGGCTTTTTTCTTCTTCTCCTTTTTGCAACTTTGGATCTAATTGCACCAAGGGATTTTGACTTTTGAAAGTAGAATCCTTTTCTATTTCAGTAATGTCATATTTTTTAATTTCTTCAATGGTCATTTTCTCTAATTTGCTAATAAATTCAGGGTCATTTTTATATCTACTTAATACGCTTGGGAATTTGTCTTCAAAGAAGTATAAAGCATTTACCAAGAACCCATAGTCTAATTCTGGACTTGAGGCATTAAAAATAATTTTATATTGTTGTTCTTTATATTTATCATTTGAACATGGAGTCTCAGATAAAAGGAACAAATTTCCCAATTTTCCGAAAATTTTGCTAAAATCTGGAACAAATTCACTTTCGTTCACATTTCCCATAATAGTTTTGATAATCAATGTCAAATAGTCCAAGACTTCTTTACGATTTGTGGAGGTTATTACCGAGAACAAAACATCCAGTAATTTCAATATGGAATGACTGACCTTTGGATCAGGGGATTTCAAATTTATAAAAGGCAAAAATTTAATGATATACCCCAAGACTAATACCATATTTTTTTTATTCTCATTTTCTTCTTCTTTGTTTAATGATTTATCAGTTTTGCTATCATCAAATAAGCTAGTAATTTCACTTATGAAAAGCTCAATTATTTCTGGAATGACTTCCGTGCAATCTTTGGTGACGAGAATCATTAACTTATTAAATATTTCGATATAATCTTTGAAATATAGGTCTCCAAAAAGTCTTTTGTGTTTACTATAAATTATTTTTAAGAGTTCTATGGTTTTGTTTGAAATTGATTTTTTTTTGTCATTATCTAATAGTTCGAATAGTTTAAGTATATCATTTGTTACCAAAATTAATTTATTTATTTGATAAGTGATATTTTTTTTACTTAATTCAAATGATAATACATGATTTAATAATTCAATCTTATTATCTATTATATTATTTACATTTTCGCTATTTAGTAACTTTTTCACAATTTCCAAATCGAAATCCCACTTAAAAGCTGAGTGTAAAACGCTGAAGTCGTTTAATAAAAATGTATGCATAAATGAGCTAAAATCTGTATGCTTTTTCAGATAATTATTATAAAGGCCAATTCCATATATTTTCATTGAAATATTTCTGCACTTGTTCAACAGGTCGTTAACTAGAGCTTCAAGAGATAATTTATTATCCAATAAAAATTCTTTGAATAGAGCTGCTTTATCCACATTGTATTCTATATCAAAAATGTTTAAAATGATTATTTTGTGGATGATATTAATTAGGGGCTTGTTATATGGTGATAAATTTAGTAATAAATTATTTTCTATGCTTTTTCTTTTGTCTGGAGTATAATTTTGGGGCTTGGAATAATTTAGTAAAGATTGCAATTTATCTTTGAAATGCAAAGTTAATGATTTAAGTTTGACATCATTGCCTAATTTCTCATATGGTATTTCATTAACTTGGCATACTTCATCCAATGCCTGATCGTTATTAAAATACATAGATTTAATCTCATTAGTTATATGTTCTTCAATCTTATCAACCACATCAATAATTGGCTCAACCATATCTTTCTTTTCAATCTTTTCAATCTTTTTATCTTTATCTTTATCTTTTTCCTTATCTTTATCCTTATCTTTTTCTGCCTCTTTTTCTTTTTCTTGAATTTTAGCATATCTTTTATCAAGAATGTCTAAAATGTCACTAGTTAAATTTTTTAGCATATCATATGAACCTTTTTGCCTTTTTATATTCATAGCAATTTGATTTAAAAATTGCTTAACAAATTCCTTATCTTTTTTAGTATATAAATATAATCCGTTTTTAATTAAGTTCCATAATGATTTATTAAAGGTTGCTAATTGGTCAATTCCTTTCACATTTAATATATTGATACTTTTTACATCATCATCTAATTCAGCTACAGAATTATAGTTTTTAATTTCAGGATTAATATTGATATATTTTAATACATTTAAAAGTGGATTTGTTTCATTGTCGTATATGTAATATTTTTTATTACAATTGACACTAGCCAAGGAATCAATTGATTTATTTTGTATAATTTTCTTATAGTAATTAAGTGCATTGCTATCTTCTTTAATTTTTAGTAATTCATCATATTTTTCTAATCCTAATTTATTATCTTTATTCTTTATATCTGAATTAAATAGTTTTTTATATGAATCTACAATAATATAATCAATCTCATCTAAAGTATTCAGCTCTTTTTCAATATTTTTGTCATCAATAGCAAATCTTCCTTTTCCATAATAATTTCCTCCTTTATATGGGTAACAAGTGATTCTCAATTTGGTATCAACTGCTTTAAGTGGTATTTTAATTTTATGATTTATTTCATTTTTGTCGTCATCTAAAGACTTTGTTATTATTTTGAATTCTTTTCCTTTTAATTCAGGAATTTGGGAAGCCATGAATTTAATATCAAGTAATGAAGGGCCCCCATACCCCCCTGAGAGGGAGGAGGTAACTGAAACTATATTTAGTTCATTTCCACATAAAAAGTATCTTTTTTTATCAACTAATGTTCCACCTGATACCTTATGTAAGAAGCATGTTCCATAATCTTTGTAATTATTCTTGGATATATTTCTTTTTTGTCCTGGAGTTTTTGAATGGTAATTTGTATATAATAAAATATCTTTATTTGTTGGATAAGCGTCCTCTGGGTTTTTATTTATTAATTCAATTTCTACTACTATTAAATCTTCACTTGCGAAATTCAGCAAATGGGTGAAATTAAGATCACTTTGATTTAAGGAGTATTCAAACACTTTTCTACTTTCTGGAACTAAGCCTAATAGCTCTCCATTTTTGATAAATGCAGGATATTTTGAACTTATTCTTTTATACAGAAGTCCAAATAGTTCATTATAATTATCTATTATTTTATTTAATTCACTTAAAGTAACATTATTAATAGAGAAATTTCTTGATAAGGATAAAGTATGACATAAATTGCAAATATTTTTATCTAAAAACGCATTAATTTTATCTGAGCTTGTCAATAACAATAATTCCTTAATAATATTATATAGCTTTTCACAAGCAGTTTTAGAATCTTCTGTTTTTAAATAAGGTAAAAATATTGTATTCAAAAAGCATTCAATCAAATAGTAACAATACTCAGTATTATTCTTATTAATTATTTCATCTTTTATTTTAGAGAAAACTTCTTCAGCTATTTTAGGGTCTTTTTTATCAATTAAAGTAAATCCTATATCTTTCTTTTTGTTTATTTCACTAAAAGATGAATAAATTACCAGCTTTTTATTTTCTTCATTTTTATTTTCATCACTTTTTACACTTATGTTCTCATTATTATTAACTTCTTTATTAATATTTTCATCACCTGAAAAATCATCAAATTTATCACTCACTTTATCAACACTCAAATTAGGAGAAGAGGTCAAAGACGAAATTTTTTTCCCCCCACCTATTTCAGGGAAGGATATCTTGGCAGGTAGATGTCTCATCAAAAATAAATTTTTATATGAATTAACTCTATAAAAACTGTTTTTTAGTTTGAAGGAAATTAAGTTTTCCATTGAAGTTTTATTGAGGTAGAAAATACCTTGATCAATTGAATATAATTTCAAAAATAATTTTTCTTTTTTTAATTTATCGTCATATAATATTTCAAAATTATCATCAATTATTTCTAATAATAGCTCAATTACTTCTTTATCATTTTTATTTTCTTCTAAAAGTTTATTTATAAGTTCATTAATATCATTTAGAATTGAAGTCACTTCTTTGTTATCTAAAGAAAAATGATATTGGTAATCTCTTAAAAGATATTTTAATTCTATTATAAATAGTTTCAAGTCGAAATTATCTTTATTTCTTTTTTCTGAAACTAATTTATAGTTTGTGACAAAACTGTCAGCATTATTTTGACCATAAAACTTTCTTGAATTATTAATACATAATTCATTTTTGGAATTTATAATATTAAGTAAGTCTTTATCTTCTTCACTGAATTTGAACTTATAAGAAGCTGTGTTTTTATTTTGCCAGTTAAATACAGAAGATGGTGAAGGAATTATATTTTTTTTGGCTATTTTGTCTTTTTTTAAATTATATTCCAGAGGATCAATTTCATTTATGGCAGAATCAGAACTTAATTCAATTTTTCCATCTGATAACATCTTAATTTTCTCAAAAATATAGTTCTGATTTGAATCAGTTGACTCCTTAAGTTTATCATTTAAAATATCAGCCTCTATTTTACGGTGGAATAGCCTGTGTGGGTACTCCCCATATCCATACCTGCTTTTTTCTTCATTTATCATTGAATTTACAATTAGAGAGTAATAGAAATTCCAATTTGAATAAATCCATGGTAAGTCATATTTATAACAACTTAAAAATAATTTTATTTTGTCCAAATATTTATCAAATATTGTTTCGGTTGTATTTTTTAATAAGTCTGATAATTTAGTAGATATTACTTTTTCTAGTTGCTCTTTTTCTTTTTTGAAAGTATTTTCAAATGTATCACAAACTAAAATAGAAATAGATAAAATAGATACATTTAATATGTAAAAACATCCATTTTCTTCATCATAACAAAAAGATTCAAGCATATTTTGTATAGTATTAGAAGATAAACAATGCAATATTTTAATTAAAGTGCATTGATATTTTTCTCTTTGTTCCAATTTCTGTTGACTATTTTGGCTATTTTGAATATCTGAACTAGCATTAGTTTTGTCCTTTTCAAAATCATTTATGGGATTTTCATTATGTATGCTAAAAGTGAAATCATCAACTTCATCTTCTCTTTCCAAAGGAAAATCTTCTCCAAATCTGTCAAAAAAGCCTGAACCAACTGGATTATATAAAATGTTTCTAAATTCATTTCCACTGTAGTTATTGTTTTTATTTTTATCCTTATTTTGATCATCTTTTTTATCATTTTGATTATCTTTAATTGGAGATTGTCTTTCCATATTATTAAAAATGCCTATATTCATTATATTGTTCATTAAGTTATTTACCATATTTAAATTGTTATTCAGACTATTTATATTATACATTAAATTGTTTTGTTCATTATATAAATTATTCATACTATTCATCATCATCATATTATTATTCATATTATTCATGTTATTATTCATACTATTCATATTATTCATCATCATATTATTATTCATATTGTTCATTATCATCGTGTTATTATTCATATTGTTCATCATCATATTATTATTCATATTGTTCATCATCATATTATTATTCATATTGTTCATCATCATATTATTATTCATATTATTCATATTCATATTGTTCATATTATTATTCATATTGTTATTCAAATTCATATTATTATTATTCTGATTATTATTGATATCATTTTTATTGTTATCATTTTTATTGCTATCATTTTTATTATTATCATTTATATTATTATCATTTTTATTACTATCATTTATATTATTATCATCTTTTTTATTCATTTCATTATTCATATTATTCGCATCATTTTTATTCATATCATTATTCATATTATTATTCATATTATTCATCAAATTATTTCCACTTATATTAAATTGACTATTCATCATCATATTCATTGGTGGTGGCATAAGTGGCATATTTGGATTATTTAAAGGCATATTAAAGAAAGGGTTCATTTGATTCATCATGGGATTCATCATTATTGGTGGCATTTGATTCATGTTATTTTCAGGGGGGTTAGAATTTTGATTTAATTTATTTTTATTAGCTCTTTCTTGGAGAATTCTTAGTCTTTCTTTTTTGATGAAAAGAAATCTTTCACTATTTTTAATATTTTCTATTTCATCAATGTAATCAAATTTTTTTTCAGACTTTTTAGCCTTTATTTTTTCATTTATTTTCTTTTCATTAGCTTCAATATTATCCATTACTTCTTTTTTTTCATTGTCAGTTAAATTCAATGTCTTGTCATTAAGCAGTCTTTGATAATCACTTTTATATGATGATGAAAATTTTGAAGCAGTTGATTTTTTATAATAAAAAGGCTTATTTTCTTCAGGATTTTGAACGTTGACCTCAATATAAAACTCTTTTTTATCATTTTTAGTGGTACCAAAGACAAAGCAACCTCCATCCTTAAATTTATAGGCATATAATTTTCCTTTTACTAAACACCATTTTAAACAATCAAATTTAGATGGGTCAAATTTAGTTCTATAATCAGCTGTCATTGATAATTCATTTGGCTTATTTATATTATCTAATTTTAATTTGCTCTCGAATATGACAATTTTTGAATTAATATCATAACTTTTATATAATTCTTCAGGTTGTTTGGCTTTTATTTCAATTTGCTTATTTTCTTGTGATAGTTTAATCAGAAAGTCTGCTGCTTGTTCTATGTCATAGCCCTTTTTCTCTAAAGCATATTTGCATCTTTCTTTTGGGAAAACATATGAGAAACTTTCAAATAGTTCATTAACTAATTTATCATTTTCTGTTTCTACTGGACTTTGAGTTAATTCATTTAGACTATATTGATATAAGCATAAAGACACATCAACATATACATTATTTGAGTATAAGTCTCTTTTTCTGAAACGTTTTTGTTCCATACTTGTGAATTGCATTTTATAAGTGTTTAGGAAGGTATCAAAAGATTCATTTTCTTTCTTCTTAGATTCTTTTTCTTCTAGCATAATTGTATATAAATAATCATCATCTGATAAAAGTATATAATTTTGATTTTTATCTAAAACAGTTTTAGTTTTTGCACTCTGAGGTATATTTAAATTTATTATTTTTTCCACGGTTAGATTTTCGGGTTCTATTATCTTAATATGTCCTAACTTATTTTGGTTTGTTTTCAAATATATTTTTTTAGTACTTTTTACATATACCATCATAGGATTATTCTCTATGGTATTTACAACAACATTTTTAGCATAGACATGTCCTTTAATAGTTCCATTTTTTCCTGTTCCAACTTTGTATAAGCCACCACAGATACCATACAAGATAATATATAAATATTTTGAATCTGTGCATACTGCAGTTGAAGGCAATTTTTCTATATTGTAATTTCCTTTATTTTGAATAAATAATATATTTTTAGTCATGTTAAAAACATCATTGATAGCATAGTTACGCATGATAGGATATGGTTTGAAGTCATTATCTGATAAAAATAAAAGATTTAAAACATTTTTGAAAACTGTGTTTACAAAATTGAAATCTTTAGATAAATAATCATTATATCTTGGATAATTTTTTTCTTTTAAAAATGAATGAAATTGTGAAATTCTTGTGTAATTACCTTGACATATATTCAACACAAAATAAGTATCTAAGGCACAAATCAAAATATCTTTTTTCTTTTCTTTTTTTTCCTTTTTTTCTTTTTTTTCTTTTGTTTCTTTTACTTCAATCTCTTTGTTATCTTTATTCTCTTCTTTCTCTTTAGGTGGTTCTGTTGGAGCTATAGGTGCTTCTTGTGGTTTTATTTCTTCATTTTTTGGGCTTTTCTCACTATTTTCTTCTTTATTTGGTTTTTCTTCAACTTTTTCATTTTCTTTTGGCTTTTCTTCTTCTTTAGGTATTTCTTCTACTTTTTTTCCATTTGTTGGATCATTTAGCTCTTTTTCATCTTTTGGAATTTTATCATCATTAATTTCAACTTTAATTAAAGTTTCTTCAGGACTTAAAGTTATTTTGGATTTAATAAATTCTTCTAAATGATCCATGAATTTATCATTTGTTGGCTGATAAAAAATTTCTTCAAATCTTTTCCTTTTTAATTCTCCAGCTAAATTAATTAATTCATTTGGATTAGTAGCTGGGTCACATTTTTCCCAGTTGATATATTTACAACTTAGGAATTTATCAGCTGGATGATTTTGTATAAGAATTAAATGAGGCTCTTTTGATTCTAATTCTTTATATGATTTAAACTTTTTTTCAAAAAGTTTTAACTTTCTTTTATGTAAATCATCCATATGGGAAATGATGTCTTCTCTTAAAGCTCCTTTTTCTTCAGATTGAGCAGGGTCAATTTCAACTTGGCTTGCTAATGATTCTTTATATAAATCTGAATTTTCAAAATAACTTCGAAAATTATAAGAGCACATTTCATCAACTATGGAATAAAAATTTTCTTTTTCCATATTTATATATTTTTTTTTTGAAATTGTATAGATATATTGATTAAATAAAAAATTATCTTTTTTAAACTTTTTGTTTAAAACGTTTTAAAAAGAATTTAAGTATTGGGGATTG
>Ga0247611_10007123_pt1 | contig 14136 bp, 17 predicted proteins | sample 177DNAGHGhighgp2_FD_192422 | JGI IMG/M metagenome (GOLD analysis project Ga0247611, IMG submission 192422) | Sheep rumen microbial communities from Palmerston North, Manawatu-Wanganui, New Zealand - 1770 DNA GHGhigh gp2 | ecosystem: Host-associated > Mammals > Digestive system > Stomach > Rumen...
TCAGAACGTGTTATAATAAAGCTCCGGGGGATATCCTTTCCCGGGACAACGGAATAGGAGGGAAGAAAAAATGAAACTGCCTGAGACTTCGGTAAAATTCCTTAACAACGGTGATCTGCTCAGATGGTATGAGAAAGCCGTTACAAGGAAGAATCTTGCTCTTAGATGGGAGTTGGTCGAAGAGATGGCCAGAAGAGTTTATCCGCATGGGGAAATGATGCCTAATATTAAAATCGTGGTCCAGGATTTCCGGCATTGGAAATGCAACGGTGCACAGGAACAGACATGGTAAAGCATTCATAGATTGAGGAGGGAAATATAATGACATCATATAAGACTATTGTTCGTGGCTTGATTAAAACTTACATTACAGATCACCTTAACCGTGCCTATACCGGACACGTTGACGGTGTCCGTGTCGATGCACTGACTATTTCGGAAGATAAATGTTCGTTTGCGGTTTGTGCTGTAGTCACTAATTTTGTCACTGTTCGGGAATTTAGAATCATGGGAGAAGTGCTTTCCTCCGGCAGTGTGGTTATTGCTTGCGTTGAGGTGTGAAATGAGATTCACATACTATTGTGTTCCGGGGAGATTTCTTTCTCCCCGGGCGCACTATGTTTTTATAGGGGAATGGATCAGGCCGGAGGGTTACATAGTGCTTCAGCACGGGAATATGTCATACTTAGAATACAAGCGTATTACCGAACAGGGTTTTATCCGCATATTTGAAAGCCGGGCCAGTGATTACACTTATATAGAACCCCTTATCACTCGGGCAGATATGCGAAAATATCATGCAGAGAAGAGTGTAAAGGTAGGAATCCTCATCCGAAAAGATTATAATCTCTACATGGGTAGGGTGTGTTTGTATGGGAGGGTTGTAATGTGAGTTACAAAGACGGGAAGAACGTACAAGGAAGCCATTCCCCGTATACTGTATGGTTAAAGACTGTTGGTCATGTTGTCGGCGTGGATTATCGGGAACTAAACCGATATATCCGGGAATATAATGCAAAGCATTATAACAGATACTTTAGTTTTTGGGGTTGGTATTCATATATGGAATTTGGCGATGCTACATATATTGACGGGTTTTCTGTTCTCTGGAATGATCATAACGAAAATATGAATCAGGTTATTCCGATTGAATAATTGGAGGTGTAAAACATGGCACGGTCAGAGTATACCAGGCTCCGGGATATTGCACAAAAACGTTTGGGGAGACTTATTTCTGAGGGGTTAGCTCCTGCGGGGTTAGCGTTTCCGAAGCTCCGCGAAATGAAAACCGAAGCGGAGAGATTCCGCGCTCTTGCAGATGTTCAAGAATTTCTTGCATCCGGAACCAAACTCCGCGAGATCAGGGAAAGCGGAAAGGCCGTAGGTTTAACCCCTGCGGGAATTGTAGTCGATGACCCTGCAAGGCTTGCCCGAAATGCTCGCCAACGGGAGCGAAGGAGAGAAAGAAGAGAAGCTCTTAACCCATTGTCAAAGAAGCAAAGGGGATGGATAAAGGGCGCTCATACTTTGGGGGTGAATATTAGCACGGCAGATATTCCGGCATTTATCGCATATATGGAATATCGTTTTTCTCAATATTCAGACGAACAATTTTATTTGATGGATGATTATGTAAAGGACTTTCGGAAATTACGCAAAAAGAATAGTGTTGATTCGATTGTATCCGATTTTGCGCGATTCAAGGCCGATTATGAACAGCTTCACAATCCTGTAGATGCACAGGGCTATAGTGCTTCTGAGTTTCAAAAAATGTGGAATGCATTTATAAAAAATTAATTCCGGAGGGATGTTCTCATGTTCGCGTCATGGGAAAGCTATGATTTCTATACAGCCTTTCAGGCCGGGGGATTCCTGAAGCCTTTACCGAAAAGGAAACCAGACCGGGCAGGTGGTCGATATATTGTCAATGTTGTTTCTGCGTTTGACATTGAAACCAGTCGGATAGATTTACCGATTGAAAACGGATATCGGCAGAACTCTCACTCATTTATGTATGTCTGGCAGTTTCAAATTGAAGATGTTACGATTATGGGCAGGACATGGGAAGATTTCTTTGCTATGTGCGCAAGGATCAGAGAAGCCCTGGCACGTTACAAGGAATATATAAAATCTCCGACCTTGCCCGTCCTGATTTGTTGGGTGCACAATCTGGGCTATGAATGGCAATGGCTGCAAGGAATTTATACATTTAACAATGAAGATGTATTCTTTAGGGATCAGCGCAAACCTATTTGGTGTCGGATGTATGACTGCATTGAAATGCGGTGCAGCTATATGCAGACCAACATGAGTTTAGCGCATCTTACTAAACAGATGGGGGTTGAAGAAAAGCTCTCGGGGGATATTTTCGACTATGGAAAAATGCGCTACCCGTGGACTGAGCTGTCGGATTATGAGAAAGAATATTGTGTTCGGGATGTCCGCTCGCTCGTTCAGGCCATGAAGTTACGCATGGAAAAAGACGGTGATACTCTGCAAACTCTCCCCCTGACTTCGACCGGATATGTGCGGAGAGATTGCAAAGAAGCAATTAAACCATTATATTATGATATCCGCGACATGAAACCGGATTATAAACAATACAGACTTCTCCGGGACGCTTTCCGGGGAGGTAATACCCATGCAAATAGAAAATTTGTTGGAAAGATACTGGATAATGTTTCTTCCTATGATATGACATCCTGTTATCCGGCTCAGCAATTGACGAAAAAATTCCCCATGAAAAGATTCAAATGGCTTGATAATAATCTTGATTTGGAAAGGGTTATGAAGTTTATCGGACTGGGGTATGCCGTAGTTGCTCGGTATAGGTTTGAAGGATTGAAGATCAAGGAGAAAATCCCTATTCCATATTTATCATTGGCGCGTACTAAATCGGCTGATTTTATTGGAGGGATAGACAACGGGCGTATCCTTTACGCAGGAATATGCGAATGCGCATTGAATGAAATAGACCTTGAGATTGTAGTAAAACAGTATAACTTCGACAATGTAAAAGTATTGTCCGCTATGGTGGCTCAGAAAGATTATTTACCGGAACCATATAGAAAAGTCATCCAGAAATATTATGACCTGAAAACTACGCTAAAGGGAACCATTGACCCAGAAGAAGCATATGCATACGCGAAAAGCAAGGAAAAACTAAATGCTGTATATGGGATGAGTGTACAAGACCCCTTGCACGCAAAAATCCTATATGATGACGGGGATTATACGGTACAAGATCTTAACAAAGTAGGAACCCCGGAAGAACTTGAAAAAGCTCTATCGGGAGCTGCTTTCCCGTATCAATGGGGTGTATATGTTACAGCATACGCCCGGCAAGCTCTGCAAGAAGCAATAGATTTAATTGGATATGACCGGATGGTATACTGTGATACAGATTCTGTTAAGATGATTGGAAAGGTGAATATGTCGGGGATAAACAAAAAGCGGGAACAGCTTGCTACCCGGCAGGGAGCTGTTGCCGTAGATCGCAAGGGGGTTGCTCATTATATGGGCGTGTTTGAGTATGAAGGTGCGTATGATCAATTTATCACGCAGGGAGCGAAAAGATATGCGTATATAATTAATGGTGAAATGGGGGTTACTGTTTCCGGGGTGAGTAAAAAGATAAATCCGGAAACGGGTATACCTATTGCGGTAGAGGAATTGAAGGATCTGAAGAATTTCAAAGATGGGATGATCTGGCATGAAAGCGCGGGGAGCTTGTCCGTTTATAATGACGATGACAATTTTTATTATAAGGTAGACGATGAGCGGGGCGTTATGATAACTCCGAATATAGCAATACTCCCGAATACCTATCAGATGGGTTTCTCTAAGGATTACACAGCTCTTTTGCAGGATGTGGAACTATACGGGGAATATATTGATCGGAGGAAATGAGAGCATGAAGATTTATGATCGCAATGGGTGGGTAAACTGGGGATATTTCTGCAATTTGCCCAGAGCATTTATAATGACTGTTGGCGCGCGCGGTGTGGGAAAAACCTATGGCCTACTGAAATATTTGATTGAGAATGGAAAGCCGTTTATTTATCTCCGCAGATTACAAGCTCAATTAGATATTTCAGGATCAGAAACCGGGAACCCTTTCCGCAAGTTGAATGCAGACCTTTGCAGAGATATCCGACCTGTGAAGAATAAAAATATGATTGAGTTTCGGGACGGGGGGAAAGAGGGAGAATTGATTGCCCTTGGCTCCGCGCTTTCGACCGTTGCGACCGTTCGCGGGTTTGATTTTTCCGGATATGATTATATTGTTTTCGATGAGTGCGTCCCCATGGCCGGGGAGCGACCTATTAAAAATGAGTTTGACGCATTTCTAAATTTCTATGAGACTGTAAACAGAAACCGGGAGCTTGAAGGAAAATCCCCCGTGTTATGTTTGATGCTCGGGAATGCGAATCAGCTATTAAACCCATATTTTACCGGGTGGAAATTTACGAAAACTGCACTAAAGATGTTAGCAGGGAAACAGATGATTTATACAAGCCCAGATAGAACCCGGACTATGGTTCTTTTGACAGATTCCCCCATAAGTAAAAAGAAAGCGGAAACAAGCCTATACAAAAACGCTTCATCTGGATTTCTGAATATGGCTATTGATAACGCATTCCGGACGGATGCAACAAAAATACATTCGGAACCATTGGCAGAATATAGGCATATTGTTTCCGTTGGAGATATCGGTATTTATCGGCACAAGTCTGAAAAGAAATATTATGTTTCAAGTATTACAGATTCCCCGCATTATGACGATTATGGTATTAGTTTGAAACAGTTTCAGACGGATTATTTATTACTCCGGGAAATTTACATGGGGCAGAAATTGATGATTTTTGAGAGTTATGAAAATGAAATTCTTTTCAGGGAATATCTAAAATTGAATTAATTGTTGACAATGTGTTCCGAAATATTTATTCTATATGTATGGGAGCAATGCTCCCGAATAAAAAGATATTTGGAGGAAATGAAGAAATGGAACTGAGCAGGACGGAAGTATTTCGGGCTATGAACTCTATGAATGTCACGAACTTCAGGGAGTGTGAGGGGCTGTTGATTCTCCCCGTTGCGTCTCATACTCATTCTTATGAGGATCAGGACGGGAAGGAACATTCCGTCCTTGTCATTAAGGATGGAAAGACCGGGGAACTGTACAAGACGGAGGTTCAGGCGTTTATTAAGAAATTCCTCTCCTACGATGAAGCGTTTGGAACCCTGCCGGATGAGGAGAAGCCCCTGATGATGATCAAGTTGACCACATCTAAGAAGGGCAATCGGTATGTCACCTTTGATATTCAGGATCAGTGATTGTAAACAGTTTCCAAACTGTTTATAATAAATAAGGGAAGTGTAACGCATCCCCTACGCGAGGGCCGGAAGCCCGGGGACGGTACGGCGGTACTATGAGTGTGTTACACTTCCCTATTTTAATATTATCGGAGGTGCTCTATCATGGAAGGCGTGGAGGTTATTACGACATTGATTTCGCAGTTAGGATTCCCGGTGGCTATGTGCATCATATTGTTCTATTCTCTGAATCAGGAACGGAAAGACCATAGGGCAAGCGAGGAGACAATTAATCAAAGTATTGTCGAATTGCGGGAAACATTTACTCAGACGATACACGGACAGCAGGAAAAAATGACAGAAGCTATCAATAATAATACTTTGGTTATGCAAAGACTTGTCGATAAGTTAGATAAGGAGTGAGATAGTGATAACCGGAGAGCAATTCGCGGAGAAAGCATTGACCGGGGGTTATATCGGTATCCCTTATGAACGTCTCGACTGTCAGGGATTTGTTGAACGGGTATTAGCTGACTGCGGTGTCAGAAAGCCTAACGGGACTGTGTACGACTGGCGGGGCAGCAATGCCATGTATCGGAATTATTTCCAATGGCGGGGAACTGTCAAAGAGTGCGAATCAAAATTTGGAATGATTCCGCAAGGCGCGCTTGTTTTCACCCGGAAGACGGACGGGGGAGAGGTTGAACGGGGATATCATGATGGCCTTGGAAACTTTAGCCATGTGGGAATATATGTCGGTGCACCGCATGGGGTTATACATTCTACAGCCGGGGGTGTGCAGTATGGGAAATTCCCGGATGCCAAAAGATGGACTAATGTCAGTCTGTTGTCTATGATTGACTACACGCACCAAAATATTAATAATAATAGTAAGGATGCGAAACAGATTATATCTGAAATCCGCGCCTTGCTCGGTAAATTGGAGGAGGTTATGAAATGCTAACTTTTGATCAGATTATCACATTGTCTGACAAGGGTTTCACACCAGATCAGATTGTAAAGATAACCGGGGAAGAACTCCCGGAACCAGTTCCGGAAGCTGAACCGGAAGAAAAACCCGAACAAAATTCGGAAAACTCCGAACAGATCCCCCCGGATGCTGAACCAGAACCCGAACAAAAACCGGAATCTGGCTCCCTTTCCTCCGTCCTGAATGAAGCGATTAAAGGTTTTTCCGCAGAGGTTGCGGAAATGCGGAAAGCTCTTCAGGCTTCAAATATCCGGACAGTCGCCCGGGAAGATATCCCCCCCTCAAAATCCGCTGATGATATTCTCGCGGAAATTATTCATCCGACTATTAACAAGGAGGTTTCAAACAAATGAGTGTTAACACGATGACCTTTCAGCAGATCGCTACTGTTCTTAATTCTATCGTTCATCAGGCAACCGGACAGAATGTGATTACCCCGACCAATACCGCAGAATTTGTATCCGTTGCAAATACTGCGTTGTCTCTGGGCAATGATGTTATTATGAATGCTATTAGCTCGGTGCTTTCCCGTACCATCTTCAGCATTCGACCCTATTCAGCGAAGTTTGTTGGACTGGAAAAGGACCTGCCCAGATGGGGCGCGTATATGCGCAAGCTGTCCATTGCTGATTCCGATTGGGCGGACGATGACGCATACAAATACCCCGTGACATATGACGCGAACGAGAACCCCCCGACCGGGGATGGTGGTATGGTCGATCAGTGGAAGATCAAAAAGCCTAATGTTTTGCAGACTAATTTCTACGGGGCAAGCGTTTTTTCCGATCATATTACCATCTTTGAAGATCAGCTTGAGAGCGCTTTCAGATCCCCGGAGGAGCTTGGCAGCTTCATTTCCCTCATTATGACGAATCTTTCCAATCGTATTGAGATGTCCAGAGATGCAGTTGCGCGGGGACTTGTTGCGAATATGATTGGCGCGTTGATCACCGAAAACGATACTAACAGGGTTGTGCATCTGCTGACCGAATACAATACTCAGACGGGGCTGAGCCTGACCGCGCAGAGCGTATACGCGCCGGACAATTTCCCCGCATTTATGAAATGGGTTTACAGCCGTGTCGCGCAGATTTCCGACCTGATGACCGAAAATAGTCTGATGTTCCAGACGGTCATTTCCGGAAAGCCGGTCCTCAGACACACGCCCATGCAGAATCAGAAAATCTATATCTTCAGCCCGGCGCGCCATCAGATGGATGCGCGAGTGCTCGCGGATACTTATCATGATAATTATCTGAAGTATGCGGATGTTGAAAGCGTAAATTACTGGCAGAGCATTAGAACCCCTGACAGCGTAAACGTCTCCCCCGCATACACCAGTGCCGCGGGTGCTGTTGTCAACGGCGATCCTGTCAGCAAAGCCGGCATCTTCGGGTTGATGTTTGATGAGGATGCTATGGGTTATGCTCTGCTTGATAGGCGAATGGTTCCGACCCCTGTCAATGCTTCGGGACTGTACCGTAACATCTTCGTTCATGCAAAGCAGAAAGTCTTCATGGACAATACCGAAAAGGCTGTTGTCCTGCTCCTTGATTAATTCCCTCCTCCTCATTCCCCCCATTTTGCGGGAGCGGACATTGCTCCGCTCCCGTTTTTCTTTTGAGGTGATAGAATGGAATGCACATTTTACAATATCGGAAAGAAAAGAAATAGCACATTGCAACCTGAACAGGGGACAACTGTACAAGTACAGTTAAAGGCTCCCTGTTCTATTACGGAACCAATTATAACCATAACAACGGCGACCGCGCCCGTTTTTACATATGCTTATATTCCCTCTTTCCGGCGGTACTACTTTATTAGAGAATGGACATATAGAAATGCAATTTGGGAAGCATCATTAACCGTTGATGTTCTCGCAAGTTTCAAGAACCTGATTCGGGGGCTAACCTGCTATATTGATAGATCCGCATCAAACTATGACGGCTCAATCATTGACACACTATACCCTGCCAAAACCGGAACAACTTTTCAGGTTACGCCCCTCTCCGCGCCCTGGACTGCTCTTACCATTTCCGGGGGTACTTTCATCCTCGGTGTGGTCGGACTTGACACGGGTGTCGGAAGACTGGGAGCAATTTCTTATTATGCATTAGATACTGCGGGACTTGACGCAGTATTAAGTTTTCTGTTTTCTAATGATATCTGGCAAGCGAGCGGTATTGAAGAAATTGGAGAAGGACTATATAAGGCAATCTTCAATCCGTTTCAGTATATTGTTTCCTGTGTCTGGGTACCAGTTGCCCGGTCCGCAATATCAACAACACAAAAAACAGTAAGGCTCGGATATTGGAATACTGGCGTTGAAGCCTATGGCGTGACATTGTATACCCTTGGAACCCTAAATTTTAACGCGACCCTCCCGGCCCATCCACAGGCAAGCCGGGGAAGTTATTTGAATTTTGCACCCTACACCCAGAGAACTTTATACTGTCCCCCGTTTGGCTCAATTCCGATTGATTCAGATTTCTATGCTCGGGGCAATGTTCTACAATGTATAACACACATTGACATTATAACCGGGCAGGCAACAATGAGGGTTGGAATGGGTGCTAATACTTCAGAGGTTGTCTATTTCACAGAGCGTACAGGGATGCTCGGTGTTCCGATTCAGCTTGCCCAGATGCTGAGTGATTATAGCCACACAATTTCGACCCTGCAAAGCGGTATTTCCGGAGGGGTTGCGGGACTTGTCAGCGGGGCAATCGGTGCGACCGCGATGAGTGCGATCGAAGCCAAAAGCCCGAAAATTACAAGTCAGGGTGCAAACGGTTCTTTGATTAGTTTCACGATGCCCCCGACCGTTGTTTCCGAGTTTTCACCGATTGCGGATGAAGATCTGGCAGATTACGGCAGACCCTGCATGAAAAAATTAATGCTCGCAAATCTGACCGGATATATAAAATGCGCCGAAGCTCATGCAGATTTTCCCGGACTTTTGGACGGTGAACGAGAAGCAATTGAAAACTTTTTGACGGGCGGTTTTTATATGGAGTGATTTATAAATGCAACCTGAATTAATTAATGGGTGGTGGCTAACAACAGATACCCATCTTGGAACCAGTGACATAAGCGGAGTTACAGACAAACAAAAAACAAACGCAACTAACGTATATAATTATTTTTCTGCTCAGGGGTGGAGCCTTTCAGCAATTGCAGGAATGCTCGGAAATATGCATCATGAATCGTTTTTATCTCCGGCATATATTGAAGGGCAAAACCGTTGGAGGTTGCCAAATTCCGCAAGTAGTTTGTCAGATGTTCCTAATTCGGTAATGCAGAATTTTTACCGGGAATATTACGGAGACGATGAACGAGAATATGGTATCGGGTTAGTACAATGGGACGGACTGGGTATAACCAGACAAAAACTTGTCGGGTTTGCTATCAATAACGGGCTGAATTGGTATGATGGGCGCACACAGTGCCTACGGCTCACCGATGAACAGACCAGAAAAATACAATGGGTAAATAAAACCATTAACGGAATTGTCTGGACATGGGACAATTACACGACAAATGACAGAACCCCGGAAGAATCGGCCCATATTTGGAGACTATGCTATGAACGGGGAGGAGATGCTTCAGACCAGACACGCCGACAAAATGCCCGATATTGGTATGATTATTTTTCCGGAACTCCTCCGGAACCCCCTGAACCACCGGAACCCCCGGAAGACTGGATCACGGGGGAAGAATTTGCAAGTTTAGCCCTGGCCTACAATGGGCAGTATATGCCGTATGATCAGTATGATTGCATCGGATTCGTAAATAAAGTTTGGCGAGACATCCCCGCAGCTTCGGGCTATAATCTGACAAACGGAACTAACAGCATCTGGAGAAGTACACGCACATTCCCGACTACATCCCCGGAGGGAGTAAATCCTACTCCGGAATTATGGTACAAGGATACCATTTCAAATTGCATTGCCACATATGGCGGTATTCCTGCGGGGGCGTTGCTTTTCCATCAGATCGGGGAGGATGGCCCGCCACCTATCCCCTCACAGTATCGCGGTGACGGTATCGGGAACTTTGTGCACGTCGGTATATATTGCGGAAACGATGAAGTTATGCAGTCAGGGGGCAGGGATTCCGCATCAGTGCCCGGGGGAGGAGTGCATAAATCATCTTATGATTCCTCCGCATGGAATTATGTAGCTTTTGTTGTCTATGTTGATCCGTCCGGAAGTAGTCCTACTCCCCCGGAACCCCCGGAACCCCCGGAACCCGTTAAAACTTTTCCGCTGATTATATTGTTTAACCAGAAAAAACAGAAAGGAAGATTACGCCATGTATACTTATAGCGCGCCTTTTTCTTATGATCAAATTGATCTTTATAATTCACAGATACAGCCATCCACAATCCATTGCAAAGACAACGGACTGCAACGGTATTTCCGCAAATATCTTTTGCAAAAAGTAATGAGCGTTTTCAAATGGGAACTGCCTGAAACATGGGATGAGGACTACTTTAAGTTTGTGCTATATGGAACCGGATATATTGCGGTTTTCTATACAGATACTTTTGGAGTTATCCCGCAATTCGCAACACTGGGCGGATATAACGTTTTTTACAAACCCACATTCATTATTGTTGCCAATCCTCTTTTGCCGTCCATTAAGAAGAATATTGGCATTGATTGCGAAATTATCAAATTTCAACCGGACTATTCCTCAATTATGGATGTTGTTAACTACTATGCGGATCTGCTCGCGCTGTGTTCTCAGTCTGTTTCTATTAACCTGCTTAACACACATACCCCGACAATTTACCCCGCACAGGGTAAAACAATGGCAGAATCCTACAAAAAAATGTTTGATAAGGTGGCCTCCGGGGAACCTGCTGTCATTGTTGACAAAAGTCTCTTTGACGATACCGGGAATCCTACTTGGACGCCTTTCGAGCGGGATGTAACTAACTTGTACATTTCCGATAAAATCCTGTCAGATATGCGGAAGATTGAAGCGCGTTTTGACACGGAAGTCGGAATACCTAACAACGAAAACGAGGACAAAAAAGAAAGATTAATCGTTGATGAGGTTTCCGCTAATAATGCGGAAACTACTGCCCGGGCTGAAATGTGGCTTGATGAACTTAAAAAGGGTTGCTCCGCTGTGCAGAAAATGTTCGGCGTTTCTGTTTCCGTTGACTGGCGTATAACCCCGAACACAAAAGGAGGTGCAGAAAATGGCATTTCTGACGGTAATGGGACTGTATAATTTTGATAATTCCCTTCTTGATTCTATGGTATACCCGGAAGGGATAGACGGTGAACTACTTAAAAATGATATCATTCTTGAAACCGCTGAACTTGAAGTAATATACCCCGACCCTGCATTTTTTAAGACTGCCGTTGGCCTGTGGAGTCATACCCGCATAGTAACATGGGAGCGGATCTATAATGCTTCCCTGGCTGAGTATAACCCCATTGAAAATTATGACCGTCATGAACAGGAAACAACCGGGGCGCGCCGGGTGCATTCGGGAACCGATACCACCGCCACAACGGAAAGCGGAACCAATGCAACGGACGGGGAAATCTCCCGCACAGTCTCCGGAACTGAATCCGGATCAGCAAACCAGAATCATTCGACAACAAATCAGATTACTGCATTTGATTCAAACGCGCTTCAAACCCATGATAAATCAACCGCGACCGCAGAGGATACCACAAGCGCGACACGTTCCGGAACAGAAACCGAAACGAATGACACAACCGTCACGGACAGCAAAACAGGAAGCGCGACTATAACTCATGGGGAACAGATAGCCGATTCTGAATCTCGTGAAAGCCATATTCACGGAAACATTGGCGTGACCACATCTCAGCAAATGCTTGAATCTGAATTGGAGGTTGCCCCAAAACTCAATATTTACGATTATATCGTCAGAGATTTCAGACAGCGGTTTTGCCTGCTTGTCTATTAGCACCAATAAATTTATAATATATATTGGAGGTGTTGCGGATGTTTCATCAATTCCCCTATACCAATCTTCATGAATTGAATCTTGATTGGCTTATCAAGAAAGTTAAAGAAGCATATTCCCCCGACAATCCCCCGGAGAATATCGTACTGTCCGTGAATGGGCAGACCGGAGATGTCATTCTATATGAAGCTGCGCTTGTAGAACTCCCTGCCATTCCTGAAAATGATATGTGGCAGATCCGGAGAAGAACACAGGGCAATATTAACCGGGGTATTGCCTTCGCAGGAAACGGAAGAGCCTATATTATTGAAGGCTCGGAAAATCATCAAATTTATGACGCAGAAAACCCCCCGCCCTATCCGGTAACATCTGTTAACGGGGATACCGGGGCGGTGATTCTGTACAGAAATCCGTCCGTTATTCTCCCCCAGATTGAAGAAAACGCATGGAGCATTTTCCGAAATTCGGCCGGAACCACCCTTGGAATGCGTTTTACAAATGGGAAAATTTATCGGATCACAGGGCCGGAAAATTTCGAAGTGTATGATGTCGGGAACCCTCCCCCCTATCCGTTGACATCCGTGAACGGGCAGACGGGAGCGGTGAATATCACTTTCCCTGTCACATCTGTAAACGGGCAGACGGGCGCGGTCAATCTTCAGATTCCATTTGTTAATACTGCCCCTGAGATTCTGGAACTTCAGACCGATTCCCCGGGGGATTACTGGGGAATGAAAAGGACTACTACAAACGGGGATGTCGGTATTTATTTTGATTCAGAAAATAATACCGTGAAAGCATATATAACTTATATGCCGGAAGATGAATCTGTACAACAGCCCCAGACCTTCCAATTGCTGACAACGGATGATATTCCGTCCACATCTGGCGTTGTCAGTGTGAACGGTAAAGCGGGTGTTGTTATTATCCGGGCAACGGATATCCCCCGGACAGAGAATAACCCGGAAACCGTGGAAACGGCTCTTGCAAGGATTGACCAGAAAGACGGAACACAGGATAATGCTATCTCTGCCCTGCAAGGCGATGTCGCAAAGATTCACCAGAGCATAGCCATTATTGCGGACGGTGACACTCATACAGCCATTCAGGCCGGACAGGCTGTTTTTGTGAAGAATCATAGCACTCTTGCGACCGGGCTGTACTGGGCTAATAGTGCAATCGGCACGGATGTTGCTCTGACAACATCAAATCTGACTGCCGACACAAGCGGAGGTTTCAACCATCTTCAGAGTGAAATTGCTACGTTAAGCAGCAAGTTGACGGGCAAAACTTATGAGGTAAACGGCACAACATCAGAATTTGGCGAAGTGATCACAAATTTAGAGATTAATAATATTAATGCTATAAAATCACTCCGCATCACATATAGTGGAAATTTGGCACATTGTTACACCACTGTATCGGCAACAGGATCTCTCATTATCATAGTTACCGACAGAAATGGAGCTAAATTGGCAAATACACAGGTAACCGGAACTGTTTATTACATCTAAGTGCTGTATAATGAATTGATGCGTGTTGTAAAGATGCCGGATTTTTGATCTGGATGGAAGCATACCGGGACTTGACCCCGGAGGAGTCGGTTCGAGTCCGACCGCATTAACTTAACGAAAAAATAATTTTATTGGAGGTAAAACAAAATGACTAACAAATTTTTCCTGCACCAGATCAAATGCGTGAATGGAGCTTGGGACAAGGGAATTGCTGTGAAAAATTCCTATGATGAAGCTCTACAGAGTTATCATGCATATCTTGGAGCATATGCCTATGGTAACCAGGAGGATGTTACCTTTGTTGATTGCATTATTACAGAAAGTGGCAGTCAAACCATCCTCAACCGGGAACAGTGGACTAA
>Ga0247611_10007124_pt1 | contig 14134 bp, 8 predicted proteins | sample 177DNAGHGhighgp2_FD_192422 | JGI IMG/M metagenome (GOLD analysis project Ga0247611, IMG submission 192422) | Sheep rumen microbial communities from Palmerston North, Manawatu-Wanganui, New Zealand - 1770 DNA GHGhigh gp2 | ecosystem: Host-associated > Mammals > Digestive system > Stomach > Rumen ...
GTACAGCTTGACGAAGAGTTATGGTTCCCCGATCCTCATGTCGGTGATCCTGACGGAATGCTTGCCGTTGGTGGCGACTTGTCTATCGACCGGCTGCTTCTTGCCTATTCCCATGGCATCTTCCCCTGGTTCTCCTTTCGGGACGGTGACGAGCCTATATGGTATTGTCCGATGGAACGGTTCGTGATATTTCCCTCAGAGGTACATGTGTCCCATAGCATGCGTACATTAATCAATAAGAGACGCTATGGATGTTCCTTCAATCAGGATTTCCATGGAGTAATTACCCAATGCAGTCAGTTACGTATCCATGAACAGGGTGCGTGGTTAGGGGAGAACATGATTAAAGCCTATGAAGAACTTTACCGGCAGGGCTTTGCCTTGAGTGTGGAAGTGTGGGACATGGAAGACGGCAAAAAGCTCGTGGGGGGATTGTATGGAGTTACCATCGGCAGGAACGTATTTGGGGAAAGTATGTTCTCCTTAGTTCCCAGTGCCTCGAAGCTGGCACTCATCTATCTTGCCAGAAAGATGCATGGCCAAGGCATCATCGACTGCCAGTTTAAGACCAATCATCTGGAGTCTATGGGAGGAAGATATATATCATACGATAAATACATGGAACTATTAAATCAAAAATAAAGTAATGTAAATCAAGAATTAATGCGAAGAGCCATAAAAAATCATTAAAACATTTTGTAGTTATTGCAAGATTGTCTGAAAAGTATTACCTTTGCATTCGAAACGTATTAATAAACTTAAATATTAGAGTATGGTAATTGAATTAGTTCATGCAAGAGAAATCCTCGATTCAAGAGGTAATCCTACCGTAGAGGTGGAAGTAACATTGGATAATGGCGTGATGGGTCGTGCAGCTGTTCCATCTGGAGCATCTACAGGTGAGAACGAAGCTCTGGAGCTTCGCGACGGTGACAAGGGCCGCTACTTGGGCAAGGGTGTCTTGAAGGCTGTTGAGAATGTCAACAACATCATCGCTCCGGCATTGAAGGGCGACTGCGTGTTCAATCAGCGTGCTATCGATATGAAGATGCTCGAACTGGACGGCACTCCTACAAAGTCAAAGCTTGGTGCAAATGCTATCCTCGGCGTATCACTCGCTACGGCTCAGGCTGCTGCAAAGGCTCTGAATATTCCTCTCTACCGCTATATCGGCGGATGCAACTCTTACACAATGCCTCTCCCAATGATGAACATCGTGAACGGTGGTGCTCACTCTGATGCTCCTATCGCATTCCAGGAGTTCATGATTGGTCCGGTAGGTGCTACATCTATCAAGGAAGCTGTTCGTATGGGTGCAGAGGTGTTCCACAATCTTGCTAAGCTGTTGAAGGCACGTGGCCTTTCTACCGCTGTAGGTGATGAGGGTGGTTTCGCTCCTAACTTCAATGGTATTGAGGATGCTCTCGACACCATCATGGAAGCTATCAAGGCTGCTGGCTACGAGCCGGGTAAGGACGTACGCATTGCTATGGACTGCGCTGCTTCTGAGTTCGCTGTATGCGAGGATGGCAAGTGGTTCTATGACTATCGTCAGCTGAAGAATGGCAAGAAGAAGGATCCTAACGGAAAGAAGCTCTCTGCTGACGAGCAGATCGCTTATCTTGAGCAGCTCATTGACAAGTATCCTATCTATTCTATCGAGGACGGTCTTGATGAGAACGACTGGGAGAATTGGGTGAAACTGACAGAGCGTGTAGGCAACAAGTGCCAGCTCGTCGGTGACGACCTCTTCGTGACCAACGTGAAGTTCCTTGAGAAGGGTATCAAGATGGGTGCTGGTAACTCAATCCTCATCAAGGTTAATCAGATCGGTTCGCTGACTGAGACCCTCGATGCTATTGAGATGGCTCACCGTCATGGTTATACTACTGTTACTTCACACCGTTCTGGTGAGACTGAGGACACCACAATTGCTGACATCGCCGTTGCTACAAACAGTGGTCAGATTAAGACTGGTTCACTCTCTCGTACCGACCGTATGGCGAAGTACAACCAGCTGATCCGTATCGAAGAGCAGCTCGGTGCTACTTCTAAGTACAAATATGAGAAGTTGAAGTAATTAAATGTTAAATTATTTTGCTGTTCGGCAGATTATTAGTAATTTTGCAGCCGTTCAGAGGAATGAGGGACTTGAAAGAGTCCCTCATTTTATTTTAATTATAACTTATATGATAGATAAGAACACCGTAAAAGAGATTATTGGGGAGTGGCTGAAAGACAAAGAATATTTTCTTGTTGACGTGGAAGTCAGTCCTGATGATAAGATTGTTGTTGAAATCGACCATGCTGACGGCGTGTGGATTGAAGATTGTGTGGAACTGAGTAAGTTTATTGAAAGCCGTCTTGACAGAGAAGAGGAGGACTATGAGCTTGAGGTAGGTTCTGCAGGGCTTGGACAGCCTTTCAAGGTACCGCAGCAATACATTAATTTTATTGGCAGGGACGTTGAGGTCCTGGATGCCGATGGAAAGAAGACACGAGGCGTTCTGAAGTCTGTCGAAGGTGAAGACTTCGTAGTGACAGTCCGTGAGAAAGTAAAGGTGGAAGGGAAGAAACGCCCTGTGATGATGGATATCGACCATCAGTTTCAGATGAATAAAGTAAAATATACAAAATATCTAATAAGTTTTAAGTAAAGCTATGGCAGCAAAAAAACAGGAAGAGGTCGTAAGTTTGATCGATACCTTTAAGGAGTTCAAGGAGACCAAGAACATCGATCGTGCTACGTTGGTAAGTGTGCTTGAGGAGAGTTTTCGCAACGTACTTGCTAAGATTTTCGGTAGTGACGAGAACTTTGACGTGATCGTAAACCCAGACAAGGGAGACTTTGAGATTTATCGCAACCGTATGGTTGTCGCCAATGGCGACGTTGCTGATGAGAACAAGGAAATCTCTCTGGAGGATGCGCAGAAAATCGAACCCGACTATGAGATCGGTGAAGAGGTGTCAGAGCGTGTCGACTTTACCAAATTTGGACGACGTGCAATATTGAATCTCCGCCAGACTCTGGCATCAAAGATTCTGGAACTGGAACACGACTCTCTGTATAACAAGTACAAGGACAGAGTAGGACAAGTGGTTGCCGGTGAGGTCTATCAGATGTGGAAACGTGAGGTGCTGATTGTTGATGACGAGAACAACGAGCTGATTCTTCCCAAGAGTGAGCAGATTCCAGCCGACCAGTATCACAAGGGTGAGACGGTCCGTGCCGTCATCCTTCGTGTAGACAATGAGAACAATAATCCGAAGATCATCCTCTCACGTACCAGCCCTGTCTTCCTGGAGCGTCTTCTCGAGGCTGAGGTGCCTGAAATCAATGATGGACTTATCTCCATCAAGAAGATTGCACGTATGCCTGGTGAGCGTGCCAAGATTGCTGTTGAGAGCTATGACGAGCGTATCGATCCCGTCGGCGCCTGTGTCGGTGTGAAAGGTAGCCGTGTGCATGGTATCGTGCGCGAGCTCTGCAACGAGAATATTGACGTGATTAATTATACAGCCAACACAAAACTGTTTATTCAGCGTTCATTGAGTCCTGCAAAGGTTTCAAGCATCACCATTGACGAGGAGAACCATAAGGCTGAGGTGTTCCTTAAACCTGAGGAGGTAAGCCTTGCCATTGGACGTGGCGGACTCAACATCAAACTGGCATCTATGCTGACTGGATATACAATTGATGTGTTCCGTGAAGTGTCTGAGAGCGAAGCCGACGAGGATATCTACCTCGACGAGTTTGCCGATGAGATCGACCAGTGGGTGATTGATTCCATCAAAGCTATTGGTCTTGACACAGCTAAGGCTGTCCTGAATGCTCCTCGTGAGATGTTGGTGGAGAAAGCCGACCTCGAGGAAGAAACGGTTGATCATCTGCTCGAAGTGCTGAGGGCAGAGTTTGAGAACTAAGGGTCATGATAATAGCCTGACTTCTGAAGTACGATGTGCCGCAGTCATGCGGGGGGAACGTCTTAAAGAACGAGTTCTTGTTATAGTCTTCTATTCGTACTTCTTCCTGCGGTATAGCCGCATACATCGTAATTCAAAATGAATAACAAATTAAGTAAAGAATGAGCATCAGATTAAACAAAGCTATTAGAGAGCTGAATATAGGACTTCAAACGGCAGTTGAATTCCTGATGAAGAAAAGTGGCATGGGCGAAGATAAACTGGAGCTGACCTCAAAGATCAGCGACGAGCAGTATGAGGCTCTGAAAGAAGCCTTCCAGCAGGACAAGGAAGTGCGCAATCAGGCTGCCCAGCTCTTTCAGAAGAAGCCGAAAGAAAAGAAACATGCAACTGAACCGAAAGATAATCGTGCAGAGAGTCTGCTCGAATCGTCCAACCAGCAGAAGTTCAATCCGCTGGGAAAGATCGACCTCGACAGTCTGAAAAGGAAACCTGCATCTGCATCCCAACCCAAAACTGAGAAGAAAACCGTTGAGCCAGCTGCTCCTGTGGAGAAGAAGGCTGAGCCTGTGACTGCTGTCGAAAGTCCGGCTCCAAGCGAAGTAAAAGTTGAAACTCCTGTTGTTGAGGAAAAACCACAGCCGAAGGAAGACCCGAAACCGGCTCCTGTCGTGGAAAAGCCTGCTGAGGCTGCGAAGGAGGAAAAGCCTGTTGTAAAAGAGGAAAAGCCTACTGTTGTCAAAAAGGAAGAAGAACAGCCAGCAGCTCCCGTACAGGCCGCTCCAGAGGTGAAGGTTACTCCGAAGGAAACTCCTGTGGCTGAGAGTGAGCCTGTGGAAGAACAGAAGATGCCGTCGCAGGAACCTGCTCAGGCAGAACCTGTTGAACAGCCTGTTGCCGAACAGAGACCCGCAGCTCCCGAGGTGTTCCAGTTGAAGAGCGAGAAGAAGATGCTGAACAACGCTCCTCAGTTGAAGATTCAGGGAAAAATCGACCTTGACGCATTGAACCAGAGTACTCGTCCCAAGAAGAAGACCAAGGAGGAGAAGCGCAAGGAACGCGAGGAAAAGGTACAGCAGCAGCGTGAGCGCAAAAAGCGCGTGCGCATCAACAATGAGCGTGTTGATATCAATGCTGAAGTCAACAAGCCCAGTTCTGCCGCTGCCGATCAGGCCGGTAAGAAGAACAACAATAAGAAAAAGAAGAAGAACCGCAACCAGAAGCCGCTGGAGGTGAACGAGGAGGATGTGGCACGTCAGGTAAAAGAGACGCTTGCCCGTCTGACCAATAAGCAGAACCAGAACAAGAAGGGTGCTAAGTACCGTAAGGAAAAGCGCGAGGCTGTCCAGGAGAGGCTCAATGAGGAGCTGAGTGCAGAGCGTGCAGAAAGCAAGACCCTTAAACTGACAGAGTTTGTGACGGTGAGTGAGCTGGCAACGATGATGAACGTCGGTGTCACACAGGTGATCTCTACGTTGATGTCTGTCGGTATCATGGTGTCTATCAACCAGCGTCTGGATGCTGAGACCATCAACCTTGTGGCTGATGAGTTCGGGTTCAAGACTGAATATGTCAGTGCCGAAGTACAGGAGGCCGTCAGCGAGGAGGAAGACGATGAGAACGACCTCATCTCTCGTTCGCCGATTGTGACGGTGATGGGTCATGTCGACCATGGTAAGACTTCGCTCCTCGACTATATCCGCAAGACAAATGTGATTGCAGGTGAGGCAGGAGGTATCACACAGCACATCGGTGCCTACAACGTGAAGCTGGAGGACGGACGTCGCATTACCTTCCTTGATACTCCGGGACACGAGGCCTTCACCGCCATGCGTGCCCGTGGTACACAAGTGACCGATATAGCTATCATCATCATTGCTGCCGACGACAGCGTTATGCCTACTACTAAGGAGGCTATTGCTCATGCACAGGCAGCCAATGTGCCGATGGTGTTTGCCATCAACAAGATTGATAAGCCGGGAGCTAATCCGGATAAGATCCGTGAAGACCTTGCCCAGATGAATCTGCTTGTGGAGGACTGGGGCGGTAAGTACCAGTGTCAGGAGATTTCTGCCAAGAAGGGTATAGGTGTTTCCGACCTGCTTGAGAAGGTTCTGTTGGAAGCAGAGATGCTCGACCTGAAGGCTAACCCCAACCGAAAGGCTACGGGTAGCATCATCGAGTCGAGTCTTGATAAGGGACGTGGCTATATCTCTACAGTTCTGGTGTCTAACGGTACACTTCATGTGGGTGACAATCTGATTGCCGGTACTGCCTACGGGCGTATCAAGGCGATGTTCAATGAGCGTAACCAGCGCATCACCGAAGCAAAGCCGGCTGAGCCTTGTATCATCCTTGGACTGAACGGTGCACCGACAGCCGGTGACACGTTCCACGTTCTTGAGACAGAGCAGGAGGCTCGTGAGATTGCCAACAAGCGTTTGCAGTTGCAGCGTGAGCAGGGACTGAGGACACAGAAGAAGTTCACGTTGGATGACATCAGCCATCGTATTGCTCTCGGCGAGTTCCACGAACTGAACATCATCGTGAAGGGTGATACCGACGGTTCTATTGAGGCTCTTAGCGACTCGTTCATCAAACTGTCTACCGAAAAGGTTCAGGTCAATGTCATCAACAAGGCCGTAGGACAGATTTCCGAGAATGATGTCATGCTTGCCAGTGCTTCCGATGCAATCATCGTCGGCTTCCAGGTTCGTCCTTCTGCAGATGCCCGTAAGGCTGCCGATCGTGAAGGTGTTGAAATCAATACCTATTCCATCATCTATGATGCCATTGATGACATCAAGTCGACAATGGTCGGTATGCTTGACAAGGTGAAGAAGGAAATCATCACGGGTCAGGTAGAGGTGAAGCAGGTGTTCAAGATCTCCAAGGTGGGTACTGTTGCCGGTGGTCTTGTCATCGAGGGTAAAGTCCACAACAAGGACAAAGGCCGCGTGGTGCGCGACGGTATCGTCATCCATACAGCTCCTATCGATGCCCTGAAGCGTTACAAGGACGACGTCAAGGAAGTGGCTACAGGTCTGGAATGTGGTATCTCATTGGCGAACTTCAATGATATTCAGGAAGGTGATATCATTGAGACCTTCACCGAAATCGAGGTCCAGCAGAAACTGTAATCAGTTCAGCATAAAGGATGCGGGGGACAGGTTGTCCTCCGCATTTATAAATAGACATGTCAATGGAAGAGAAGAATCAGTTTGTCCGTCAGGTGGCTGAACAGAAATATGAGTTCGGATTCACCACCAACGTGTCGACGGAAATCATTGAACGAGGGCTGAACGAGGATGTCGTGAGGCTTATCTCTGCTAAAAAGGGAGAACCGGAATGGATGCTTGAGTTCCGGTTGAAGGCCTATCGCCACTGGTTGACGCTCAGACAGCCGACATGGGGGCATGTTCGTTTGCCCGAAATCGACTATCAGGCCATCAGCTATTATGCCGACCCGATGGCAAGTAAGCCTAAGGGCGACGGGAAGATAGACCCCGAACTGGAGAAGACTTTCGACAAGTTGGGCATTCCTTTGGAAGAACGGCTGGCGCTGAGCGGCAATACGGCGGTCGATGCCATCATGGATTCGGTGTCGGTGAAGACCACGTTCAAGGATAAGCTGCGCGAGAAAGGCATCATCTTTTGTTCTATCGGTGAGGCCATCAAAGAACATTCTGAACTTGTCCGGCAGTATCTCGGCACCGTGGTGCCCTATCGTGACAACTTCTATGCTGCCCTCAACTCCGCTGTCTTTTCTGATGGTTCCTTTGTCTATATACCCAAGGGTGTGCGCTGCCCGATGGAACTCAGCTCATATTTCCGTATTAATGCCCGTAATACAGGGCAGTTTGAGCGCACGTTGATCGTGGCTGATGACGACAGTTATGTCTCTTACCTCGAAGGATGTACCGCTCCGATGCGCGATGAGAACCAGTTGCATGCTGCCATTGTGGAGATTATTGTCAACGACAGGGCAGAGGTGAAGTATTCTACTGTCCAGAACTGGTATCCGGGTGATGAAAACGGGAAGGGCGGTGTGTTCAACCTCGTCACGAAGCGTGGCGACCTGCGCGGCGAGGGCTCGAAGCTCTCGTGGACACAGGTGGAGACGGGCTCGGCCATCACGTGGAAATATCCGTCGTGCGTGCTGCGTGGCGACAACTCGGTGGCCGAGTTCTACTCGGTGGCCGTGACCAACCACTACCAGGAGGCCGACACCGGCACGAAGATGATTCACATGGGGCGCAACACACGTTCTACAATCATCTCGAAAGGCATCTCGGCAGGCCACTCGCAGAACTCCTACCGCGGACTGGTGCGCGCCACGGCGAAGGCGGAGAACGCCCGCAACTACTCCTCCTGCGACTCGCTGCTGCTGGGCTCCGACTGCGGTGCCCACACGTTCCCCTACATGGACGTGCACAACCCCACGGCCATCTTCGAGCATGAAGCCACGACGTCGAAAATCTCGGAGGACCAGCTGTTCTACTGCAACCAGCGCGGCATCCCCACCGAGCAGGCCGTGGGCCTCATCGTGGGCGGCTATGCCAGAGAAGTGCTTAACAAACTGCCCATGGAGTTTGCCGTGGAGGCGCAGAAGCTGCTGAGTGTCTCGCTGGAAGGAACAGTCGGGTAGGCCGAAATTGATAATTGACAATTGATAATTGATAATTATGATTACCATCCGCATCCAAAGAACAAGGGACCACGGCGCAAAGCGACGCTTATAGCTACCCTCGCCCTTTGGAGAGGGGCTGGGGGTGAGGCCGCAGTGGAGAAAGAATAGGTGATAGGTAGTTAATGAAGCGCGAAGAATTATTATGAATAGACTCATTTTCATTTTATGCATGCTTCTGGCATCGGTGCTTGGCCATGCTGCTCCACTCGACCGGGAGCAGGCTGAGCAGCGTACAAGGGCATTCCTCTCGGTTTCCCATGAGGGCAGTGCGCAGAGGAGAAACATGATGAAAATTTCATCGACCCCCTTTCGCTATCTGGCGAGAAGTGAGGCCTGCTATGTGTTTGGTCTTACCAGTGGAGAGGGTTTCGTGGTGGCTGCTGCCGACGACCGCCTGCCTGCCGTGTTGGGCTATTCGGAATGTGCCCTTCCTGCTGATGCAACCATGCCACAGAACATGCGCAGTTGGCTGCTGACCTATGATAAGGAGTTGAAATGGCTGAACGAGCACGGACAGCCCACGCTCATCGCCGAAACAGCAACAGAATCGGAAAAGGTTCGCCGCCTTATCAAACCCATGATAGGCACCTCTTGGGGGCAGGAAGCTCCCTATAACAATAAGGTGCCGAAGGAAGGATGTCCCACGGGGTGCGTGGCAACGTCCATGGCACAGATCATGTACTATCACCAGTGGCCGCAGCAGGCCACCACGGCCATCCCCAAGTACTACATGGCCAGTGCACCACTGGAGCCTGTTGTCTTCGACTGGACTTCCATGCTGGGCAGCTATGCTGGCAGCTACAGCACTCAGAGCGGCGATGCCGTGGCAACACTGATGCGCTATGCCGGACAGGCCGTCAGGATGAACTACGGCAAGGACGGCTCGGGCGCCTATGCCGAGGCCGTTGCCTATGCGCTGGCAACCTATTTCGACTACGATGCAGGCATGCGGTTCGTGCAGCAGGCTCAGTACTCGAAGAAGGAGTGGGAGGACCTCATCTACAACGAACTTAGTCAGGGTCGCCCGGTTTTCTATATAGGTGCTGACACCTGGGAAGGAGGACATGCTTTCGTTTGCGATGGCTATAGTCACGACGGCTACTTCCATTTCAACTGGGGGTGGGACGGCCTCTACGATGGTTATTTCCTGTTATCATCGATGTCGCCCTTGTTCTTTTACAATTTTGGCTACAACCACAATGCCGTGATAGGCATCCAGCCTGACAAAGGCGGCATGGATGCTGAAAGCGGAGGCATCATCGCATCCTCGCTGACGGCAGAGGGCAAACAAGTGTACTATCGGTCGGCGACCGACGACGATTTCAGCGGAATCCTCATCGCCGACGAACGCATGAGTGCCCATACCACCGACCATGCCACGCAGTGTGCCATCGGCCTCTATGCCGACGGACAGTTGCTGCGCGTGCTGGGAACATATAACTACGGATTCAGCCTGAAGCCCGGCGACGGGAGCAGTATGATGTATGGCATCGACTTTGGTGCCGGCATCAGCGAAGGGCACTACGAATTGCGGCCCGTGAGTCGCAATGCCGACGACGACCACTGGACAAGAGACCTGGGCGGCGACCACCACTTCATCATGGCCGACATCGCTGGCGACTCGCTGCGGCTGCACAACCATATGGCCGGTGAAGACCTGCACGTCAACAGCATCGAGACGAATGGTGCCTGGACAGGCTGGGACTACATGATAGACGTGACCAACAACGGTCCCACGTACTACGGTCCGTTGTGGCTGATGTGCGAGGAGGATAGTGACGGTGTTGCCTTGTATGAAATGAATCTTTGCATTCCTGCCGGAGAAAGACAGCGAGTGCCAGTACGTTTTGGCGGGCGTCTTGAAGAGGGAACCGTCTACAAGGTCTGCCTCGATGCAGAAGGTATGCAGCCCATCGGTACGGTCATTCCGACTAAGGCCGAACAGACGCTCGAGATGAGCATTCAGTTACTGAACGTCGATGGCGACAAACTCATTGGCGGAGTGCTGAAGCTGCAAGCCGTCGTGACCAACCGCATGGACAAGGCTTTCGAACGTGAGTTCTATATAGGTGCCAACAGTCGCGAAAGCGGCGACTATGGCTCGGCTGCGAAGTTCGTCCGGCTGCAACCTGGCGAGACGCGAACGGTCAACGTGGAGTTCACGCTTCGGAATGACCTGGAGAGCCGCTTGGGCTGTAAGTACGAGGCATGGGTAGAGACCGACCTGAAGACTGAGGTGCGGACAGCCGGTTACGAACTCTCGCGCGGTGCTTTGTTCTATCATGCTGATGGTTCGATCACGGCCACTACCGATACGACCGCCATCACGGTGCCTGCTGATGCCTTGGCTGCCGACATGCGATATGCCGGCAAAAGGCTGTCGAAGGTCACACCCAGCGACAATCCCAACTGCCTGTACCTGCTCGATGCCAATGCCGAGGTGCCTGAGGGCATCGGCAACAGGAATGTGGTGAGAGGCTCGACGGCAGCGCTCATCAGCCTGACTGACGGCTATCCGTTTACAGCTCCCATCAACTTTCAGGCTGCAAAGGTTACCTACTCGCGGGTGCTGCCCGACCGGACATGGACCACGCTGTCGGTGCCCTTCGATGCCCAGCTACCCAATGCCGACGAGATGCTGCTGAAGCAATGGACCGAGGAGGTGGGCTGCATGCTGCATTTCGATGATGCACCCGCCATCGCGGCCTATCAGCCCTATCTGGTGTGGGCAAATGGCCAGACCTTGGCACTGACGGCCACCGACGTTGCGTTCCTGCGGTTCCCTGAAAGCTATGAGACAGCCGTGAACTACGCCTTTGGCGGTACGCTTGACAACGTCCTCTACCTCGACATCGACCGGTCAATGGCCTCGGCCAGCCATTACACTGTGAAGAGCGATGGCAGTGCCTTCGTGTTCAGCGACGACGACGTAGAGCCCTTCCGAGCCTATTTCCGGACCCTCGGCGACCGCATGGACGAGGAGTTGCCCATCACTATTGGCGGTCGTACCATCGCGGGCATTGCTGATGTCCACACGACTGGCGTTCCAAAGCCTGAGGCCATCTTTGCCCTCGACGGCCAGCGTGTCGACCGGAACTATCGTGGCCCAGTCATCGTGAGACGTTCCGACGGCACGGTCAGGAAATCCCTCTCCTTTGGGCAGGAAACGAAAAGTGAATAATTAAAAACGGTTCTGTCAACGGTAAACAGTAATCACCTGTAAACTGTAAACCGTAAACTGTAAACACAAAAAAAAGAATAATGTTAGAAGTAAAAAACCTGCACGCCACGATTGCTGGCAAAGAAATACTGAAAGGCATCGACCTCGTCATCCGCGATGGCGAGACGCATGCCATCATGGGCCCCAACGGCTCGGGTAAGTCGACGCTCTCGGCGGTGCTCGTGGGCAACCCGCTCTATGAGGTGACGGAAGGTGAAGCGTGGTACAACGGCAGGAATCTGCTGGATATGAAACCCGAAGAGCGTGCCCACGAGGGACTGTTCCTGTCGTTCCAGTATCCTGTGGAGATTCCCGGTGTTTCGATGATCAACTTCCTCAAGGCTGCTGTCAACGAGAAGCGGAAGGCAAAGGGACTGCCTGAGATGAAGGCTGCCGAGTTCCTTAAGCTTATGAACGAGAAGCGGAAGATTGTGGAACTTGACTCTAAGTTCACACGCCGCAGCGTGAACGAAGGGTTCAGTGGAGGAGAGAAAAAGCGGAATGAGATTTTCCAGATGGCAATGCTGGAGCCCACCCTTTCCATCCTTGATGAGACCGACTCCGGTCTGGATGTTGATGCCATGCGCATCGTAGCTGAGGGAGTCAACAAGCTTCGCACGCCCCAGTCGTCGTGCATCGTCATCACCCATTACGACCGTCTGCTGGAGATGATACGTCCCGATGTCGTGCATGTGCTGTGGCAGGGACGCATCGTGAAGACTGCCGGTCCTGAGCTGGCAAAGGAGATTCAGGAACGTGGCTACGACTGGATCAAGTCATCGGTTGGTAATGATAATAAATAAGGAGCGGTTATGATGGATCTTACTGACAGTGAGAAGCAGTATATCGGTATTTATGAGCAGTGCCGCGAGATGATTTGCAGTCATTCCGCCCCTGTGATGAATGCCGTCCGCGACACGGCGTTTGAGCATTTCAGACAGCAGGGCTTTCCGACAAGGAAGGTGGAGAGGTACAAGTATACTGATATGCGGAAGATCTTCGCGCCCGACTATGGTCTGAACCTCAATAGGCTCGACATTCCTGTCAACCCTTATGATGCCTTCCGCTGTGATGTGCCGAACCTCAGCACGTCGCTCTACTTTGTCATCAACGATGTGTTCAACAAGAAGTTCCTGCCCAAGAGCAGCCTTCCCGAAGGCGTCATCATCGGCTCTTTATGTGAGATAGCGGCAAGCTCCCCTGAGCTTATCGGTAAATACTATGGACAGATTGCCCGTACCGATAGCGATGCGGTCACCGCACTCAACACCATGCTGGCACAGGATGGACTGTTTGTCTATGTGCCGAAGCATGTGAAGGTCGAACGAGCTATCCAGGTCATCAATATCCTGCGGTCGGATGTAGACCTGATGGTGAACCGGCGTGTCCTGATTGTCATGGATGAGGGATCAGAGGCAAAGTTCCTTTTCTGCGACCATGCCGCTGACGACCGTCAGTTCCTGACGACACAGGTCATCGAGGCTTTTGTTGGCGATAATGCCAGTCTCGACCTCTATTGTCTGGAGGAGACACATTATAAGAATGTACGCGTGAGCAATGTTTATATTGAGCAGCAGCGCGACAGTCGAGTCAATCACAACGTCATCACCTTGCACAACGGACTGACACGGAACATGCTTGACCTTACCTTCCGTGGCGAGGGTGCCGAGTGTGTTGCCAATGGTTGTGTGATTGCCGACAAGGAACAGCATGTGGATAACAATACACTTATCACCCATGCCGTCCCGCATTGCACAAGCAGTGAGCTGTATAAATATGTGCTCAATGATAAGTCTGTCGGAGCTTTCGCCGGACGTGTACTGGTGGCGCAGGATGCACAGAAGACCGTTTCGGGAATGCGGAACCAGAATCTCTGTGCCTCACGTGACGCCCGTATGTACACCCAGCCGATGCTGGAGATTTATGCCGATGATGTGAAGTGCTCGCATGGCAGCACGGTCGGTCAGCTCAACGATGCGGCCTTGTTCTATATGCTCCAGCGCGGCATCAGCGAGAAGGAGGCACGGCTACTGTTGCAGTTCGCCTTTGTCAACGAGGTGGTGGAGAATGTGCGGCTGGAACCGTTGCGCGACCGTCTGCGCTATCTCATAGAGAAGCGTTTCCGTGGCGAGCTTAGCAAGTGCGAAGGCTGCAGGCTCTGCAAATAACTTTCCCCCTTATTTCTTTTGTTACTTTTTCAGCCAGAGACCCATTAGCTGGTCGGCAATATAATAGGCTCCTTGCTCAGTGGACACCAGTCCGTAGGCAAGGAGTTTTTTTGTGGCACTTTGTGATTATTT
>Ga0247611_10007126_pt1 | contig 14131 bp, 14 predicted proteins | sample 177DNAGHGhighgp2_FD_192422 | JGI IMG/M metagenome (GOLD analysis project Ga0247611, IMG submission 192422) | Sheep rumen microbial communities from Palmerston North, Manawatu-Wanganui, New Zealand - 1770 DNA GHGhigh gp2 | ecosystem: Host-associated > Mammals > Digestive system > Stomach > Rumen...
AATTTCTTCTGCACCTTTTTCTGTAATTTCAATATTCAAAATTGAAGCAGAACGTTTTACTATTGCTTTTAATTGTTCATTTGAATACATCTCAAGTCTATTTATAATTCCAAATCTATCTCTTAACGGTGAGCTTAAGCTACCTGCTTTTGTAGTAGCGCCTATCAATGTAAATTTAGGAAGATCAAGTCTTATACTTCTTGCGCTTGGACCTTTTCCAATAATAATATCTAATGAAAAATCTTCCATCGCTGGATAAAGTATTTCTTCTACGCTTCTGTTTAATCGATGAATTTCATCTATAAATAAAACATCTCCTGGATTTAAATTTGTAAGAAGCGCTGCTAGATCTCCTTGTTTTTCAATTGCAGGTCCAGATGTAATTCTTATATTTGAATTCATCTCATTTGCTATAATTGCAGAGAGTGTTGTTTTACCTAGTCCTGGAGGTCCATATAATAGTACATGGTCCAATGGTTCCTCTCTTTGCTTTGCAGCTTCAATATAAATTTTTAAATTTTCTTTGATTTTATCTTGTCCAACATAGTCTTCTAGTTTCTTTGGTCTTAAACTATTCTCAAGTTCTGAATCCTCCCTAGAAAATCCTGGACAAATTATTCTTTCTTCTTGCTCATCCATTAATTCTTACTACCTTTCTACTTACCTTTTCATTCCTTTACGCTTATCTGTTTCATCTAATATTTCTTTTAATCTATTTCTAGCTATGTGTGCATTACTTATTCTGTCTTGCATTTCCTGACGACTTTTTGAAAGCATTCTTCTACCTTCTCCAGGAATAGTCTTTGCTCCAACATCATGCATTTTTCCATGACCTTCTTTTCCTGCAAAAGCATCTATTGGCATTACATCTTCATGTTCAATTCTAGAAATAAAATCTATTTGTGTATCACTTACTTCGCATCTATCTTCTGGTTCTATTAAGTCTTCTTCCAATCTTAAATCTGGTGGAAGACTTTTGCTCTTTTTCATCTCGAAATATTTTTTAACATCTATTTCTGGTACTTTATATTGATCTTGGACTTTTCCTAGATTATCTTTATCATCAGATTTTACACAGATAAATCCTAGTCCTCTGTTTAATACATATACTTCTTTTGCGCCCGAAGATATACAAATTGAAGCAAATAACCATTGTGGCATCTCTCCTGATAAATACAGTGCTTTACTACTATTTACCTTTGGTATAGTTATTGATTCATAATCTTTTTGTGACATCTTTTTGTTTATTATATCTATGTCCATAAATACCGAAGACTGGCTCTCAACTTTAAGCGCAAAAACATTTTCACTATTACATGTTAGTCTTCCTTCTCTTTCATTTAGCTCTTGAACTAGATATTTTTCTTTACGTATAGAGTCATATATATATATGTCTTGTATTCCTTTTTGCTTTAATGCAAAGCAAAGTGCCATCATTATATGATTGTCATATATCTTTCCTACTGTAATTTCTAATGGTCTTTCTTCCAAGTTTCTTCCTTCATTTGCAAGTGCATTTGCATTCATTCTAACATCTTCTACTAAATCATCTAATCTCATAAATGGCTTTAGTAGTTTCTTTTGTTTTTTCTTTGATTTCCTTTTATCTACCTCTTCTAAAAGTGATTGTGGTCTTTCAATGAAGTCATATATTTTTCTTATTGCAGATAAATCCCATTGAACTATTTTATTATCTTTTCCTTCATTTACATTTCCTGTAATAATATAATCTAGTACTTGTGCAAGTTTTGAACCATCAATATCAAGAAAACTGTTGTCTACAACTACATCTCTTGTTAAGTAACATATATGACGACCAACAGCTCTCAGAACTGGAGATTCTGTTATATTTGCTCCTCTATTGAGTCCAGATAATCTTCCTACAATTGGATCATCTTTTGTTGCATCAATTTTTGTATTTAATTTGTCTCCTTTTGTCATTGTTGATCTTAAAAGTGCAACTTGTTTTAATCCTTTCTTTTCACAAACCTTAACCCAATCTTCTGGTGTAGTTTGAAGATTTTGTGGCAATTTTTCATCTGGTGTATCTCTATGAAGGACTATATATCCATCACAGTGTTCGAAGATCTTTTTGTTTTCCATTGAGATTCGACCACCAACATCAACTAAAACAATTCTACTGTCAGCATGCTTATCTATAATTTCGCAAACATTATCTATAAACTCTCTATCAAATTCGCCTTTTTGTCTAACTAGTTCAACAAGTTCTCTATTTGGTCCACTTGATGATTTACCTTCTCCATCAGGGCATGCTCTAATAATTACTAATCCATTTGTTGGTAAAAGTTTAGATAAATTGTCTACAAAAACACTTTTTCCTGAATGTGGAGGTCCGCACATTACAATTCTCATATTAAATCACCTTTAGTTTTTTAAATACTCTAAGAATTTTTTAACTGTAGGGCTTGCTATTTTTTCATCAAGGTATGCAATACCTAATTCTTTTCTATTTACTTCAAAATCATCTTCTAGAATTATTGCATCATCACCCATAACACTCTTAACAATATCTACATTTGCATATCCAATTGTTTCACTTTGTTTAACAAATGAAACCAATGCTTTTCCGCTTGAAAATTCATATTGTGGTTCAAGAGAAATATTATTCTTTTCAAAATTATTATCTATCCATGTTCTTGTATTACTTCCTTTAGCTGGCATTACAGTACAATAATCATTTATTTTTTTGATGTTAAATCCTTTTTTCTCTATCTTTTTGTAGTATTTTTTATTTGTGAAGAAGCACATATCTGCATCAGAAATAGCTTCGACTTTTACGTTATCATATTCATTTTTAATAGGCATATTGAATAATGATAAGTCGACACTACCATTTGCAATTTTACCTAAACTATTGCTTGATACATCATTCACAATCGTAACTTTTACGTTAGGATAATCTTTTATAAACTTAAGCAAAGGTTTCATTAATGCAATTTCAACAAGTGTTGAACCACATATAATTCTTAGTTCACCCTTTTCAAGATTTTTATATTTAGAAAATAGATTTTCAGCACTATTTAATGTTTCCAAACTTCCATTTATATATTCATATAAGGTTCTTCCCTCTGGTGTTAAAGTTACACCTTGTTTTGATCTAATAAACAAAGTTCCACCCAATTGGTTTTCCAATTTTTTCATTGCTTGTGTAACTGCAGATTGAGATATAAAATTCTCCTCTGCTACCTTCGTAAATGATCCTGTTTTTGCAACCTTATTAAACAACTTATAAAGTTCATAATTAATATCCATTTTTTCTCTCTCCTACACATAGAATATCTCATATTATATTATCTCATTTTATGCATTCCCTTACAAACATTATTAATATTTATCACATATTTGTAACAGTATGTTCACAAAAAAGGCTGAGATTGTAATAATCTCAGCCTTTTTTCTACATTTTCACTATATTTTCCCAAGGTAGACCTTTTTTGCCAAAATGGCCATAATTTGTCGTTTGTTTATATATAGGATTTTGTAAACCTAAATAGTTCATTATGCCCCTTGGGGTTAAATCAAATTTTTCCTCTACTTTTTTAATTATTTCTTCTTCTGGAATAGTATTTGTGCCAAATGTTTCTATAGAAATTGATGTTGGTTTTGCAACTCCTATTGCATAAGAAATCTGAATTTCACATTTTTTTGCATAACCATTTGCTACGATATTTTTTGCAACATGACGAGCCATATATGCACCTGAGCGATCAACTTTTGTTGGGTCTTTTCCAGAAAAACAGCCGCCACCATGACGCGACATTCCACCATATGTATCTACGATTATTTTTCTTCCCGTTAGTCCACTATCGCCTAGTGGTCCAGCAATAACAAACCTTCCTGTTGAATTAATAAAGTACTTTGTGTTTTCATCTAATAGTTCATTTGGAATAACTTTATTTATTATTTTCTCTTTTATTTCTTTTCTTAATTCTTCTATATCTTTTTCTTCTGTATGTTGTGTAGATACTACAATTGCATCAATTCGCTTTATTTTATCGTCATCATATTCAACTGTGATTTGTGTTTTACCATCTGGACCTATGCCTTTAATCTCACCATTTTTTCTAGCATCTGCAAGTGCCTTTGATAACTTGTGTGCATATGTAATTGCAAATGGCATATATTCTTCTGTATCAAGACAAGCATAGCCAAACATTAAGCCTTGGTCTCCTGCTCCCTCTTTGAAATTGCTATCTCCTTCTTTTGATTCTAAAGAGTTATCTACACCTAAAGCAATATCTGGTGATTGTGCAGATATTAATATTTCGACTTCACATGTTTTATAATCAATATCTACATCTCCAAAATATCCAATTGATTTAATTGTATTTCTTATTATTTCTTCTAAATCTTTATCATTATAATTTGCTTTTGATGTTACTTCACCAGTTACAAAAACTTTATTTTTACTTGCTATGGTTTCAATAGCAACACGAGAATTTTTATCTTTTTCTAGATATGCATCTAATAAACTATCTGATATTAAATCACATAATTTATCTGGATGTCCTTCTGTTACACTTTCTGAAGTGAAAAACTTTTTCATATTGTCATCCCTCCATCTAATAAAATACAAAACATTCCAAAATGTGTCAACTATTTTGGAAAAAAGTCTCAAAAATCCTATTTACATATTATGCCAACAATGCTATTATATGTAACATCGTAGGGATGTACTATATAGAACCGACCAATAATTTGAGGAGGAAAACAACATGAAATTTCACAATCCACGAGGAAAATTTATGGAAGGTCGTTTACCTACCAAAGAAGACAATTTTTCTGAAGATCGGTATTATTCTGATATTGATAATGTTTTTGTTAGATTTGATCCTTACAAAGACCATATCAAGGTTATTTTCCCCAGTATCAATGAAATCGGTCTGATTTATGATATTTCTGTTATGGAAGAACTGGCCAAGAAAGATCTTTCTCTCTATGAGTTTGTATCATATGCCAATAACATCGAAAGCGTTTCAAGAGATTACCAGCAAGGTTATATTCCGTTCTCTGATGATTTCGATTGGTTCATTAAGCTTAAAAAGTGAGCAAATAAAAATAAAAAAACAGTGCTAATAAGCACTGTTTTTTTATGGTTTAAAATCGAAATCAAAATATGTATAATATCCACCTTTGGGAATAGCTAAATATTCTTTAATTGCTCTACTTGCTAAAAAGTCAACATCTGCTATTCTAAATGTTTTTCCGTACGAACAAATTGTAAGTGGATTAACATACCTTGTTTTTACAGTTGTATTAACACAGTATTTTCCTTCGATGTAGTGATCACTTTTATACACTTTATCTGCATTTTGAAATTTTCTAAAGCTCTCCTCTAAATATTCGTCTCCACAATTTAAAAACCTTTCGATTACTTCTTTTTCAGATAAAGTATATAAATCATTGATGGATAAATAGCCTCTTTGATTCATTGCTTTACACATATCAGCAATGAATTGCATTACAGTTCTATCTCTATCGCTTATCCATTCAGGCCAAATCTTTGAAATAATTAGAATATAATCTGAACAAATAAATCTATCTCTAAATGCAAACTCATCTACTCCATCTTCATTTTTTACAATTGTAATATTGGAATACATTTCTTTGATTAAATCAAGATTCCAAATTCTAAAAAATGAAAGACCACTTGAGAAAGTGTATTCAAATCTATCAGCTGAAAGTCTTGGAGTATCATTATCTGCAAGTGGATAAATCTTATAATCATTAACCTCTTCTAATTTAATGCCATCTCTTTTTAAGAGTGCCATTATCTCTTTAGAGTTTTTGATTATTTCTGTTGTTCTTTCTTCAGTTGATTCTTGAGTTAACGAATCACCATTCATAAAATCAATACAATGCTTAAAAACTGGAGTTGCAATATCATGGAAAAGACCTGCTAGAGTTTGTCTTTTATCATGGGTAAAATTCCACAATATTAATGCAACTCCAACACTATGTTCCAAATTAGAATACCAATATCTAATATCAAAGCATTTAGAATAATCTGTGCCACAACTTATGCTAATTTTTCCAATTCGTTGCATTTCAGGAGTGGCTATATATTCTAAAAGCCATTCTGGAAATCTAGGTGAAAGGATTTTAAAATACTCTCTAACTTCATCATTCAAACTATCTAAATAAGAAGTCATCTTTCAAGTCCTCTCAAGGAATATCCTTGTTTTTCCGTTTTTTATATTCCTTACAATCCTGGTGATACTTATAGGCAGAATACCCAATAAAAGTAAGAACAAAAATCCAAAGTGCTGCAATGAAAATATCTACAGCTTCCATGTTATCTCCTCCCTCTTTTTGATTTTCTTTGTTCACGTTTTACTAAGAGACAAGAAATAAAAAGCCGATTTTTAGATAGTTCACTTTTATCAATAAAATTCACAAATTTTGCAACTTTATAATCGGGAAACGCTTTTTTAAGAGCAGAATCACAATGGAACTTTAAACTAATTTCATTTCCTATTCCGCCAAAAAAATCAGGATCTTCTACTAATGCAACATAGAGGTCTTCACCTTTTTTTATCACTCTAAAAGCTTCATCTGCAGAATGAGAATATCTCAAATCTCCAGAATACCTTTTTTCAACATCGCCCTTTGTAAGAATAGTAACCTTGGAATCAATCATTAGAAGACTCCTTTCGCGTTAACAGATTTCTATACATTCTAACAAAGCATGCATGAAATGGGCTATAAAAACCTCCACTTGTACAAAATCTTATATAAATGCTACTATAACTTCCTTGGAAAAATGGATCCTTATACTTTTCTGGTCTAGAAAATTCTATGTGATAATTGTGATCTTGTTTAATAATTTTAACAACATCATCACTATCAAAGTATGTCTCGTTACTATGCCATTCTATAGTTTTAGTTTCTTCATTAAAAAGATTTCTTATCGTATTGAATCTTTTATATTTTTCAGCGGTTCGCTTATCAAAAACAATTCCATTGCTAATATCATAATAAAGAGTATCAAATAGTTGATAGATTTCTTTTTCTGATTCTGAAATATCAAATGTTTCGAAAAGCGAATCTGGAGTTGATTTGTTGATGCTCCAGTACAAATCACCGACGTTCATAAAGAATATCCATAGAGATTTATCTTTGTCTTTTATACAGACATCCTTTGAACTTCCTTGACCTTCTCTAAAGATTATTTCCATCTTATCACACTCCTATTATTCCTCCTACGTTTTCAGATAACACCCATACTTGTTCATCATCAAATTGAGGTGCAAGTTTTCTGAATCTTTTTATTAATGTTGTATTTAATAAATCATTTAATTCATCTTCTTTTTCACTATCGCCTAACAAATGAATTTGAGAATAATATATCTGTGCTTTTCTTAAAAGATCTGTCGCCTTAACCCGATAAATCGAAATTGAAATTTCTCTAAAATTAAATGGTAAAGCTGCTAAATCTTGTACGTTTGACTTTAAGTCATAATAATCCATTTATCTCACCCCTTATTAATTACTAAGGTTATTTAAAAATATATTGCGCTAGGGTATAATATCACGATTTTATGTAATTTTCAATACCCGAGACATCAAAAAACCCCCATTTAATGGGGGTTTTTTCATTGGCTCGGGTGGTAGGGTACTCTCGCTTCGCTCGAGGATTGCTTCGCAATGCGTACCCAAAGCCCGTCGCACTTCGTGCTAGGTCTTTTCATGGGTTCGAATTCTTTCATTTGAGCCAAACAAAAAGACCATCTTATGATGGTCTTCTTGTTTGGCTCGGGTGGTAGGATTCGAACCCACGTACTGTCAGAGTCAGAGTCTGATGCCTTACCACTTGGCGACACCCGAATATATAATATACATGGAAATTTTAGCACGAAAAAGCTCTAAATTCAACCGTAAAAAATTGTATTTTTATATTTAAATTTGAAACCCGTTATGATAAAATTTACATATCTTAAAACTAGGAGGTAAATATATGGAAGCAAGAATTTCAGGTGATTCTTTACCAGTTGTAACTTGCAAGTTAAACAAGGGAGAATCAATGATTACAGAAAACGGCGGTATGAGTTGGATGACAGAAGGTCTTACAATGGAAACATCTACAAATGGTGGTGTTCTTAAAGGATTAGGAAGAGCTCTTTCTGGAGAATCTATGTTTATGAACACATACACAGCTGATGTTGATGGTGCAGAAATTGCATTTGCATCTTCATTCCCTGGCAGAATTTTAGAGTTTGATTTAAGACAAGGTGAAACTATTATTGCTCAAAAGAAAGCTTTCCTTTGCTCTGAAAAATCTGTAAAATTATCTACCCATTTCCAAAAGAAATTAGGTGCTGGCCTATTTGGTGGTGAAGGTTTCATCATGCAAAAGATTGAAGGACCAGGAAAAGTATTCTTAGAAATTGATGGTGATATTGTTGAGAAAACATTAGGACCAGGTGAAAAACTTAAAGTTGATAACGGATATGTAGCTGCTTATGACGAACTAGTTAAGATGGATATCGAAACAGTTAAAGGAGTTAAAAACATTCTATTAGGTGGTGAAGGATTATTCCTTACTACTTTAACAGGTCCTGGTAAAGTATATTTACAATCTATGCCAGTATCTAACCTAGCTGGATTAATTGCTCCATTTGTTGGACCAAAGAACTAATTGATAAATTATAAAAAAGACTTCGAGATTATCTCGAAGTCTTTTTATTATCTTTAATTATCCTTTAAAGTTTGGATTTTCTGGAGTGTCCCAACCTGTTGGCCATCCTGAACTTGGATCAGAAGGAGTTGTTGTTTTTTTCTCATCTTCTGTTGGTGTAGTAGTTGAAATTGGTTCTTGAATTGGCTCCTGAATTGGTTCTCCAGTTATTGGCTCATCAACTGGTGTTGTAGGTTCAGCAATTGGAGAAGTCGTTTCAGCTGGTTGTTCAACAGTAGTTGTTGATGCTTTCTTTGTACCATAAGCAATTATCTTATTTGTTGCTCTATATTCATCTGTTGAAACTTTAACTCTCTTAATTTCTTTTCCTTTAATATCTGTATAAATCTTATATCCTTCAGATTTGTATCCATTAACAGCTGTTTGTTTAACTTTTTCTTGTCCTTCTAACATTGTATTGTCAGCTTCTCTAACTGTTGATGGTGCATATGTTGCAAGTGTTACACTCTTTAGTGTAATTGTTGGTTCATCTTCTTCTTTCTTACCCCAAATAATAACTTTTGCTGTTCCACCTTTTGCAGATGCTTCAATCTTTATTGGAGTTTTTCTATTGTTTTTGAATTTGAAATCAACTGATCCCCAAGCAACTGTTGCATCTAAACTTGGTTCAACATATTCTGGATACATTTGATGATTTTTTCTTTCGGTAATTTCTAAGTCTGCAATTAAAGTTGCACAATATAGTGTTGAAGAAATTTGACAAATTCCTCCGCCCAAACCATCTTCTACTTTACCACCTGAGAAAATATGTGCTTCTTTAAATCCTCTTGCTGTTGTTCTTTCTCCTACTTCTTTATTGTATGAGAATTCTTCTCCTGGTAAAAAGATTTTACCATTAATGTTATTTGCAGCAAGTGCTAAGTTTGTAGATCTATTTGTATTTGCTGCATTATATTTTGTACTATATTCTCCAAGTTTATCTGCAAATAAAACTGTCTCTAAATTTTTACTTGTAATTTCTGGCTCTTCTCTTTTTAATTCGATTGTCATCTTTGAATCATAAGGTAATTCTCTGTATTCTTTTAGTGCTACTGCTTTATCAAAAGAAACTCCAACTTGTTCTTTTGTGTAATTACCTTCTTTGTCAATTGATGCATCTTTCTTTTCAACGTAAACTTTGTTGTAAAGTTCATCAATGTCAACTTCTTTTGCTCTAGCAATATCTGCTTCTATAGTAATATCAAGAGGTTCTGTAACATCTAATAAGCTATCTTGAATTTCGCTTCTTAAAGAATCATATTTAGCTTTTATACCATCATGACCTTTACTAATTTCAATAACAGTGTCTTTGATTTCATAAGAAGAATCAACTGGTGCTGTACCATCTGTACCAATTAAGTCGCTTGCTTTATCCATAAGTGCACGTTCATTGTAATAAATTTCTGCGTTAACATTATTTTTTGCACCTAAGAAACTCTTTATAGCAGCTAATCCTTTTTCAAAAATATTTCCACTCTTACCTACTTGAAAAGCTTCATCAATAACATTATCAGAAATGCCTACTTCAATGTCTTTTCCATAAAAGCTGATACTTTTATCATCAAATCTTAGTGTATAAGGTTTCATTCCTAATTGAGCTTGATAGTCTGCAAGAACATCTTTAGCCTGTTCTTTTGTTTTATCACCTACATCAACAGTATTATTGATGTAAACACCTTTTAAGATTCTATCTCCGGTTGAACTAGCATAAGCAACTCCTATGAAAAGCGCAACGATAATTATTAGTATCAATAATAAAACTATAATTCCGATTGCCTTTCCTCCACCATGAGAACGCATAATTCTGCTCATATTTTCTACCTCTTTCAATAATTTTATTTTAAATAATATAATGTAATTATATTACGTCTACCAAACATATGGATTTTACCACATTACATAATGTTTTTCAACATTTTTTCACTTCTAGAGCCCTTTTTTTACCATATATTTCGTTTTAAATACACTTTATTTAAAATTATTGTTATTTATGGGCTCTTTTTATATAATATTTTTAGATTTTACATCCATTTAAGGAGTGAATTTATGAGGTTAAACAGTACAATATATTTTGACGGAGAGTCGCTAGTTATTGATAATCCAACAAAAATTATATATAGCGGCCCGCTCAAAGATGATTCCCCTGAAGAAATATACATGCACTATGGATATGGCTTATTGTGGGATAATTTGCAAGAAATCAAGCTTATTAAGGGCATAAATGGCTATGAAAGTGACATTATTTTCACTGAATTTGGCGATGTTAACTTCTGTTTTAGGAGTAATAGCGGAAAATGGGACAATAATGGAGGTCAAAATTACGCTGTTACGATAGATAAGCCTAAAATTGACATCCCTGTTTCTGATAGTCTCGCGCTAGTTGAGATTCCTACTCTTAAAAAGAGCTACCTTATTCGTAAGAAAATCAGAATTTCACTTTATAGACTTATTACTTTTGTCGGAAAACTATTCACTGGCAAGATTTTAAGACGCAAACCAAAAAAGATATAAAAGAGGCTTTATCGCCTCTATTTTTATAATTGGAGATGATTAATTTGAGTAAAACAGTTCTTATTACTGGCGGATCTCGTGGAATTGGAAAAGCAATGGTTTATGAGTTTGCAAAAGCTGGATACAATGTTTTGCTAAATTTCAATAAATCTGAAAACATTGCAAATGACATTGCACGTGAACTTCCAAATGTAAAAGTATATGGAGCAAATGTTGCAGATCAAGATGCTGTTATTAGAATGGTCGAATACACAAACCAAGTATTTGGTGGTATAGATGTTTTGATAAACAATGCTGGTGTTTCTTGCACTGGATTATTTCAAGACTTATCTTTAGATGAATGGAATCGTCTTATGGCAGTTAATCTTACTGGACCATATAATTTGTGTAAAGCAGTCCTTCCTCAAATGATTGCAAAGAAAGAAGGAAAAATAATAAATATTTCTTCTGTTTGGGGAATTACAGGAGCTTCAATGGAGGTTGCCTACTCTGCTTCTAAGGCAGGAGTCATTGGACTTACAAAAGCTCTAGCAAAAGAAGTTGGACCTAGCAATATTAAAGTTAATTGCATTGCTCCAGGAATTATTATGACCGATATGATTTCAGATTATTCTATGGACGAATTAAATGCTATAACAGATGAAATTCCTTTAGGAAAAATTGGTTCTACAGAAGATATTGCAAAAACTGCTTTATTCTTAGCATCAGATGATGCAAATTATATGACTGGTCAAATAATTTCTCCTAATGGTGGTTGGGTAATTTAAATAAAAAAGACAAGCAATTTTGCTTGTCTTTTATTTTTAAATTAATTCTCTTTCAACTAAATTATTTGTCAAAGAAAGTGGAATGCTAATTTTTACTTTATCCCCTACATTTGCATCCACATCTGTAAGATCCACAACAAAATTTTTCATTCCTATTCTTCCTAAAACTTTTTTCTTTTTACCATTTATTTCAACGTAATTATTTGTATCTTTAAAAAGTGAGATAAAAGCATTTTTCATCTGTCTTAATTTGTGAATTGCTCTAAAATTATCTTGTGGTCCAGATAGTTCAAAACCATCTGCATATCCAGCTTGTACTACTCCAACTTTCATATCATTTTTAGCAGTAAACATACCTGAATAAAAAACTCTATCTCCTGCTTTTAATTGTCTAATTTCACAAATATCACTTTCTAAATATCCTACTCTTTTTAATTTCTTCGCAATTTCTAATTGAGCTCTTCCACTAAATGCACTACCTACTCTAACAGCATCTAAATGCATATAAGGGAATTTGAAAAATGCAGATGTATTGCAACAATGTTTTAATCCAACATCTACTTCTTTTTCTTTGAATTTATTCATAACATTTACGAATTCGCTAAATTGTTCTTTTGTTCTAGCAGCATCTTTTGCATAAGATTCTTGAAAATGAGTATATATTCCCTCAATTTTTGCAAATTCTAATTCTTTAATTTTTTTAGTTAATTTGTTTAATAATAATTCATTTTTTTCTTCATCAGAAATATCTAAAGGAGCTTTTAAAAGTTCATCTGCTCTAAATCCAAATCTAGACATACCAGTATCTATATTTAAATGAAATGCAGATTTTTTATTTAGTTTTTTAGACATTTTTTCAAGTATATCTATTGATTCAAAACTACCGCATGAAGCAATCAAATTATTATCAACAATTTGTTTTACTTCGTCTTCAATGCATGTTGAATTTAATACTAATATCTTTTTATCTGAAGCATATTTTCTTAATTTAACTGCTTCAGAAACATCAGTAACAGCGAAGAAATCAACACCATTTTCTATAAGAACTTTTGACATTAATTCAGTTCCTATTCCATATGCATTAGCTTTCAAAACAGCAATTATTCTAGGTTCTATTTGATCTTCTCCACTAATTTTTCCTATCTTTGCTTGGTCTTTTATAGCATTAATATTAAACTCTAATTTTTCTTTTTCAATTATTATTTTGTTCATAACAACGCTCCTAATAATTAATCATTTGTTTCTTCAATATCTATAAGTGAAAATAATTCTTTATCATCATTTAGTGCAGGAATATTTACAACCGTAGCATGTCCTAGCACGTTTCCTCCAAGCTCTTCGACTGCTTTTATTATTGCTTTCATTGTATTTCCAGTAGCATAAATATCATCGATTATATAAAAATTTTTGCCACTATAAGAATCATTTACTAACTTTGGAAGTTCAAAAACATCTTTGCCATATTCTTTTGTATATTCAAATGTTACTTCTACAAAGTTTGGTGGAAGTTTTCCCTTTTTTCTAACTGGAACTACTCCAACATCTAGTTTATCTGCAACAGCTGTACCAAATAAAAATCCTCTAGCTTCTGGCAAGATTAAATAATCTATTTCTTTATCTTTTAGTTCTTCATAGAAACGTTCTACAATTTCTCTTAAAACTTCTTTTTGAAGAATCAATGGAGTAATATCTATAAACTCTACTCCTTCAACAGGGAAGTTTAATTGTGTTCTTAAATTATGATTTAAAGCTAATTCATTTCTTAAAATTTTCATTATACATGCTCCTTACTTCTATACAAAAACTCTTGGAACTCTTGATGATATAGAACTCATAATTTCATAATTAATTGTACCACATATTTCTGCCATTTGTTCAATTGTTTGATTTTCATTATCCCAAATATATACATCATTTCCTACTGAAACATTTTCAATATCTGTGACATCAATCATACAACCATCCATACAAATATTTCCAATTATTTTTGCTTTTTGACCATTTACAACAACGTATCCCTTATTAGAAAGTGCTCTTTTTAATCCATCTGCATATCCAATTGCAATAGTTGCAACTCTCATAGGTTTATCTGCTATAAATGATTGTGAATAACTAATTGCATCTCTAACATTTACATTTTTAATATATGATATTT
>Ga0247611_10007127_pt1 | contig 14130 bp, 8 predicted proteins | sample 177DNAGHGhighgp2_FD_192422 | JGI IMG/M metagenome (GOLD analysis project Ga0247611, IMG submission 192422) | Sheep rumen microbial communities from Palmerston North, Manawatu-Wanganui, New Zealand - 1770 DNA GHGhigh gp2 | ecosystem: Host-associated > Mammals > Digestive system > Stomach > Rumen ...
CAAGTCCTTCCCACCATTCTTTGATAAATGCTGTTTTATCTATGTAAAAAGCGTTCTTTTCCCTCAGTTCACTGAAGCTCTGGCATCCTGTCGCTATTTCCCTTGCCATAATCAATCCTCCATAAATTATACATTCAGTTATATATCACGACTTTCTTTAGAGCATTATATCAAAAACCAGTAAACTTTTCAATTGAAACCGAATGTGTGGTATGTGTCAAGTAATAGTTGGTATTTTTACTTTCTTTTGTTACAAAAATGGAGCGTCTGATTTCTCAAACGCTCTTATTTCTATATAACATTTTTTCGACTTCATAAAACTTCAACCATCTATATATTATTGTGATCAAGCCCACCATCAACATTATCTTTATTCTTTTTCCGGCTAAATCCTCATAGCCCGCAGATCAATACCAGTTATTTCTGAGTTTCGGTTCGTATCCATCATCATAACCATCGCCTTCAAACGATATATATTCGAACCCGTTTTCTTTGCTCCATATGTGCAAATTACTTTCCAGATTGCAGCCATAATCCTCTACGGTCGGCTCGTAGTAATCTTCACAAGTGCAATAGTATTCAAAATCATCATCAAGATATTTCCGAAGACGTTTGGCAAAGAGATCGTGAATCGTCTCTTTTGTCAGATACGGATTCTTTTTCAGCTGTTTTGCCAACTCTTTATCTTTCAATATTGCATCTGTTGGCATAAGAACTATATTTGCTTCGTAATGACAGTCTACTGTCCCATTACCCGCATCCCAGACGGCAAATCCTTTCCATAAACAGTTAAAGTCTTCCTTCATAAACTGTCTTAGTCCTTCCTGATTTTTCACACTCCAATCCTTTATATTGGCACGTGAATAAAGTGATGTCAGAATAAGAGCCATTTTGTCAGCCATTCTTTTGTTAAAACTGCATTCTCTTCGTATGCTTACGGATATCGTTTCCGCATCAAAAGAGCAATCAACATTCTCCATCATACCAGATGTCAGAAGGTGCAGGATAGAGGCTGCTGTTTTCCTGTCCGTCGCACCAGAACGAAGAAGTTCAAGATAAACCTTGTACGGTTCGTCTGTCAAGTAAGATGGTCCGTTCCTGTCGATGAGTTTCTTTAGTTCTGCAACTATTTTTTCAGTTTTTATTGTCACCATTATGCTCCCTCTTTCTTATCTCCTAATACTTTGTCCACTCAATTATCATTTTCCAAAAAAGTTCTTGATCCAGTTTATTTTTTCCAAGTATATACTTTTTATCCAAAATAGAATCCCCTTAAGATGTTTTCTTGAAATCACTAATCCTGCAGTAAATGATACTTTTTTGTATAATAATAAAAAGCTATTAATGTAAAAATCTTATTCTATTTTTCTATAATAAAACTACAATATGCCTCATTCCCCGCTTTATCATATACATATAGATAATACTGCCCTGCTTTTGATACTTTGGCTCCATTTTTTATTTTATTGCCATTTAGGGTAGCATAAGATATTCCACTCAGTTTATCAGAGAAGGTAATTATAACACTCTTCTTATAGTTCTTTCCGTTTGTAACACCCTTTATTACTGGTGCAACCTTATCAACCTTTTTTACTTTTATTATCTTAGAAGCAAGAGTCTCATCGTTTTCTCCGACCAAACGAATAGTATAGCTGCCATTTAAATACACATCTGCCTTATAGGATTCTCCTATTTTTTCAAAACTGCTAAATCCATTTTCCCAATACAAATCCTCCCATACAGTCTTATCATTTGCCACTCTTGCTGAATACTCTCCGTTAATCATCTCTATTCTTTTCAATTTTGATCCTAATACATTAGGCACCAAAACTGATACTTCTCTATAATTGTTTTTAGGTTTCTGAGTCACTTTTAAAGCACTTGATACAGGGATAACAGCTCCTGAAACATTCAAAATCATGCATTCTGAGGCCTTGGCTCCTGTGATTGATCCGTCAAAACGCATTTTTATCTTTCCTTTTTGAGCATAAAATACATAATCCTCTGTTTCACCATTTTCAATTTCATCAAAAGCTTTGCTATAAATCATGTTTCCTTTTGAATTATAAACTGAAAATAAACTGGTGCCTTTATTAATTGCATTCGATGTTGCCCTATTTGTGCTCTGTATTACAACAATCGAGTCCTTTTGCAATGTTGTTTCAAAGGATATATCTGTGTTTGATCCATTCTGGAATAGTACATCACCTATTTTTCCATAATCATAATTATCTCCAGCATAAGTTACAGTGGGCAGACTTACTTTATAATTTCCTGCCGTTTTAGGGTTCTTTTCAATTCCATTTACATATACATTTGTAACACCTATAGTACTATTGTCTTTCCCAACCAGTCTTATAGTATAATCACCATTAGCGTATACATTGTATGCATAACCCTCATAATCACTTTCAAATACATCATAATCTTTATCATAGTTTTGCTTCCACATGCCAGGGTCTTTTGCCATGTTAAGATCATATTTTCCTTTAAGTATCTGTATCTCTTTAAGATTAGTACCTATCCTATTTTGCATTATCAGTTTCATTGAAGATCTATCATCAGATAACTTCTGTGTTACTTCCGTCAATTTAGATACAGGAATATAGGCTCCTGCAAAATACGAAGAGATAAATATATCGTTATATAACAAATTTTCTTTTCCACTGACAACTATGGATATTTCTCCTTTAGGGACAAATGATACATAAGTTTCTGTACTTCCCAATTCATAATCCTTAAATCCACTATTAAATAGAGGATTACCATTGCTATTATAGAGTGTAACACTCGACTTTTTATCAAGTATGTCACTTGCTGTAACAGTATTAGTCCTATTAATTACTAATATGGAATCTTCAGGTATAAATGCTTTAAAAGTTACCTTTGTATTTTCTTTACTAATAAATGATACTTCACCTATTCTTCCAAAATTATAAACGTTACTGATATCATCTAATTTTGGAATAGAAACATCAAAGGTTCCATAAGTTGCTCCAGCGTAAGCTTCAGCGTAAATAGCTGTATTCTTAATACCGCACATTACTACTAGTGCCGTAAGTAAAATCATTACGAAAAACACAGACTTTTTATTCTTTTTCATTTTCATTACCTCCACTATTATCACTTAATTTATATAATCCTTTAATTCGGATTCAAATTTCCCGCATAGCCCTAACGGTTGCATTAGTGCCCCTTTCTTTATACACATCTTCCTTGGACACCCCCTCATCAATCTCCTAAATATTAATATGCGGTGTTTTAGAATATAGAGCGCTAAGCATAGGATCAAACCGATACTTACAAAGTACGCAGCGCTTGTCTTTTTTTATGTTTGTAAGCATATTTTTCACCTCCTTCAAAGTAAAATATTCTGCGATATATACAAAGTATATCGCAAAACACGTTTACTTTTTTAAACAATCCCAGACAAAAAGCTCAATTCACCGTTAGGGCCACCTTATACTCCATAATATCTCCATTAGTTATTCAAATCACTTGAATCCATACTTACTCCCACCTTCAATCAAGCCGATTAATTCATGTTTTTGATTTATGTTCAATTTCTCAAAACTATCACCAAAAGCATCTCCCCAGCTTACCACTTCTTCAGTTCTAATTCTTACTAGATCCGGCTTATCGTTTGCATACGTTTCATATACATCTTTCGAATATACATTATAAATAAAGTCATCTATATCTTTAACCTTACTGGCAAATATAGCTTTATTCTCTGCTGTTGGATCATTGTCATATATATTATATGCATCATCTTTGACATCATATAATTTCTTTAATTTTTTACTATCTTCTTTTATCTTATCTTTTTTCCAGAACATATATACCTTCTTTCTATTCAACAACTATAACCTCAGTTGTTGCCGCCATAGATACAAATCTTTCAAACCTTTCTTTCCCCATATGATTCCTCATATAATTCACCAAACCTATACCTCCCATATGTGCAATGCCTCCTTCAGAAACTGTATGAAGTTTTCTTGGTACCAACGTTATGGTTTTTAAATCGGAATTCTCATGCATAACCATATCACTACTTTGTATTATAGTTTTAAATTCCGCCGCATTGATACTTTCTATATCTTTTCCTAACTCCTTGATCTTTTTCTTTATTGGTTCAGGTATTGCAGATTCATCCTTCTTAAATTTATTGAGAAATTTATCTGCTGCTTCCTCCATATTTTTATTACGATTATCACTTAAATGGTTATCTAATTCCACAGTCAAATACTTTTGTTCATCAAAATAAATACTAACCATACCATTTTTCTTTTTGAGATTTATGACTTCATCATCAACTTTAAAATATGCTAATACTTTATCATCAGGTGCATTATCAAATAATTCCTTTAGTTTTTTCTTATCTATTATGTTTCCTTTTAGATCAAAAATTTCTCGATTCGACAAGAAATCAATCGATTTTTTACATAGTTCCTCTTTTCCTTCATGTAATATACGATTAAGTTGACGGTAAAACAATTTTTTGCTTATATATTTGCTATGAAATATACTACTGTCTACTATCTTCTTCCAATCATGTATTTTTTTAGAAAACTTCGTAGCTTCATTCTCTATTCCTTTAGTAAACGCACTCTTTTGGGCAAGTATATCATTAGATAATCGTCTCGTTGATGCATTTATATTCTTTTGGTATATCTTTCCTACAGCTTTACCTGCCGCCTTAAAAGCAGCACTCATACTAGCACCTATAGCAAAGCCTATTCCAAATCTCTTAGCCAATCCTATACCTTTTTCTCCATCAAGATAAGCATTTACAGTCTGCTCTGCGCCTCCTATTATGCCATCTAACGACGAATCAATTAAAAAAACTTTTGTTCCACTAAACGTTGCGTTTATATAAGGTCCAAGAAAGCCACTCACTGCTCCAGATACTGCTGCTACAGCAGTTTTCCTCAAGTCCAAATCCTCTACATTTTTATTTTCTATTACCACTTGCATAAAAAAGTCTATTCCTGCACCTGCCGCTAAACCTGCTGCCGAGGATAGAAAAGGAGCTTCAACCGTCACCATTCCTGCAACAATACTCACTGCTACTACTATAATGCAACCAGTTCCCACTAATACTGTTGCAAGTTTTTGTGCGCCTGTTTTTTCTATGGTGCCTAATTCAGTTACCATAAGACCTTCACTAGTAATCCGATAACATTCTAACGGATCCAACTCTTCTGCTTGTTTTACTAATTCATCAACATTATATCCCAGGAAAGTTTCCTCTTGCATTGATAACATATAATTAACTATAGCTTCTTGGGCGTGATATGAACAGGATTCAATATCTACCGTCAAAAAATTAGCATCTTGCTCCGCTATTAAGGCATTTACCTCTTCTTCTATACCTTCAAAATCTATTTGCGAAGCTAACGATTCACATCCTACGTTATCATAATCCAAATCCCCTTTTAAAAAAACGTATCTTGCCTCGTCGTATGAATATAATGAGCCCAACTCTTCATTGCATTCACCTTTAACGTAATCCCTAGTCGAATATTTTATGTATCCATTTTCATCTGTTCCATATTCCAGATATTTTCCATATATGACACAATGCTCCGTACATTCGTTACTTCTATAAGACCAAACAAACGAATATTTTTCGTCATTGAAATCCACATCATATAATGGTAAGCCTTCCTCAAATTCCTCGTCTGTTATTTCAATTTCACCTACATATGGCATGAAACCAGCTTCAAAAATAACATCCGTTTCGTCTTCATTCGTATATCCTTCAGAATAATCCGTATACGCTATTCCATATACCTCATAACCGCTATCTAATTTAACATATGCTGGAAAAACATCATACTTATAAGATAGCTCATTACAAATCAAGCCATAAACAAATGTCTTGATATCTCCTAAATAATCTTCCCAGTTGTCAGATAAAAGCACTATTTCTTCCGTATTTGCTTCAGGCACATCTGTTGATGTATCCTCTTCTAATGATCCAGAAGAAGATACATCATTATTTAATTCGGTCTTTTCATCCAGCGTGCTTTCAGTTAATTCAGTTGCAGACGTTATTATCTGTTCTACACTGGCATTCTCAACTACAGTCGTTTTATTTTTCAACGTCTTTTCACCGTCGTCAAAAAGTTGTGATATTAACGTTGTAGTAATCTGCTCCACATATCGATCCGTAATATCCTGAACCTTTTTCCCTGCTTCATCCGATTCATTTCTAGCCTCATTACTACATCCTACAAGCAGATTTACGGATAAAATAGCAATTAATAACAATGAAATTAAACGTTTATTCGATTTCTTTGTCATGTATGCAAGTTCTCCTTATCTCTTTTTTTGTTTCTGACCAGAACACATATTAGCAGAACGAATATTCCAATTAATAACATAATTATTACAGCGCCTATTATTATCATCATTTTCGAAATGTTTTTGTTAACCACTTCTTCTTTTTCGTTAGCCTCTATACTTTCTAACGTAGCTTCAGCAGTTTTATTATCTGTTATTATCTCTGTTGTATTCGATGTTTCTAACATATTAGTTGTTTCTATTGCTGTTGTAGCTGTCGTAGCTGTTGTTTCTGTCGTAGCTGTTGTGTCTGTCGTAGCTGTTGTGTCTGTTGCATCTGTTGTTTCTGTTGTTGTCGTTATTGTCGTTATTCCAGCGGTTGCCGTTGTCTCTGTTGCTACTGTTATTTCGTTTGTAACTTCAGTTTCCTCAGAAGTACTTGTGACTTCATTAGTTGTTATATCAATAAAGGCCACATTATCTGATGAATTATTTGCCTCTTGAATATCCGTTGTGATTTCTTGCTCTATAGCTTCAACTTCCACTTTCTTCATAACTGCCACTAATGTGTAGTTAATATTTTGCTTAGCAAAAAATTCACTTTTGTTTTCAAGTATTTCGTCGTTTAGCTGCCATCCAACAAATTCATAACCTTCTTCCTCAATCACGGGTAATTTATAACTTTCACCTGCTTTAATAATCTGCTCACTTACAACATCACCAAGTTGATTTTTTACAGTTAAATGATATTCAGGCTTCTTAACAACAGTAATAGTAAATGAATAGTTGTATCCTAGCCTATTAATAACCGTAACGGTATAAACATCTGGTTCCTCCCATTTTTTACTTGGTAATTGGTCAGCGACATAATACTCATAATTACACGGATCTGATTTCCTCTCTACCCTTACAAGATTATATTTATCTAGTTCATCAGTCACAGAATCTACAGTAAAAGAGTATACCTCTTTTGGTAAAACTTTAATCGCTTTAGTACCTTGATTAAATTCTACCACTCTTTCATCACTATCTGTTGTTACTTTTAGTTTTAATTGAGAGGTATTTTCGCCTTCTTTTATGTAAATGGCATTATACTTATTAATTCTTCCGTACTTCGTTGTTTCTATTATGGTTATTACACCACTTGGACAATTAGCCATTTTTAACTGTTCACCAACACTTTCGCGATATTTAATGCTATATAGTTTTTTATTACAATCAGATATGTAAATGCTATTTGAATCGTATCCGTTTTTATCCTTAATAAATTCGAAAGAAGCCGGTGTATAATCAATCTTGCCTTCCTTTCCTGGTTCTAAAATTGCTCTTGGCTTATCGTTTATAAATGGAATTGAATTATCTAAATTACAGAATTCTGCTTTTTGTCCATCTGCAAAAACTACGATACTCTTTTTCAATTCTAACCTACGAAGATTACTATTATCAGCTATTGTTTTATCCGATAAAGTTCTGTAATTTCTTTCATCTGTAATATCAAAATAACCTATTTCGACTGCATCTTTTGTTTTTTCATGAACAGCATCTGTCACTTCCCATCCATCGTTCATTACCACTTTTCTCTTATAGGGATCATCTATATAGCTAGTTTTCCCATCTTTCTCATCCTCAACCATTTCTTCTGCTACTTTCTTCAATTCTTCTTCCGCTTTATCTTTTTCTCTAAACACATATGTTATAGTGCCATCATCTGCACTTTGCATAGTATAGCCATAAAACATTGGATAGGCATCACTAGCTGTAGTTATTGCATATTCTTTTAATTTTCTTTCGTTATTCACTGGACCCGGTTGAGTTCCATCTTCTATTAGTTTAAATCTAAAAGTAAATACAAAGTAATCGCCTGGAAGTGATTGTCCGCTTGCACTGTACTGAGTAGTAAACGTTGCTATGTAATCACCAGGTTTCTCCAACGCACCTGACCATGCGGACCTTACATGCGGAATATTTATTATTTCATCTGTTTTTTCATTTTTTATGGTTCCCTTAAGCGGTAGATATTCATCTGTTACTTCTTCAAGTGAATATGTTGTTTTCCCTGCAACATATAGGGGACATTTACTATCTTCATCATAAATTCTTTCACTGCCATCAGTTATAAAACCTTTCCCGAAATATGTCTTTACAGCTCGCTTAATACTTTCTTTATTCACATATATTATAAAGGCTTTAGTCGTTCCTACTTCACTTTCAAGTACAATATCATAACGCCCACCTGACGTATATCTATTATCTTTAGATCGGTCTATAGGAACTCCATTATATTTTATGCTATAAGTTACTGTTGGATTTAATGAATTATCTACCTGAAAACCTGTAAATGTTCCCGATCCTGACACCAATGTCTCTGTTAGGTCATATAGCTTCTTATATTCATTTCCGTCATCTGATTTATTTTTTTCCTCTTTTTCATTGGAAAGATTATGAAATGTAACTGCATCAAGGTTATTGCTACACAAATACATCTTATATGATTCAACAAATTTTATGCTTTGCTTTTTGTACTTATTGTAAATCTTATATACATATGTTATTTTAAGATACACACCATTTAGTATGTCATTTCCATCAGGCATATATATTAGTGTATCGTCATTATTAGCATAATAACTATAATAATCTGTTGTATATAATCCATTGGCATATTTTCCGTCATTTACATTCTCCCATTCTATGCCATCTCGCGATTTTTGTATTAAAATAGCTCCTGTCTTTATTTCCCCTATCCAGGCCTCTCCTATTTTTTCAGTATTCTTACCACCATATTTATCAGAGGAAATCTCCCATCCGGTATTAGAAATTTTTCTTGCATTATTTAAATTCATATATATAAATGCATTCTCCGAATCGATACCATATGCCATATAGCTTTCTCTTCCTGCTGAAACTATCTTTTTATCCCCTGGCTGAGCTATTTTTATATTTGTTAATGATTTTGCACCATAAGTTGTATATCCTTCCAGTGCATTTCCCTCTATATATTGAGGGTTTTTTCCTGAATTTTCATAAACTGTAGGAGTTATTTCTGTCTCTGATAACCCTGTTGTTATTTCAATCCTATATTTTTTTTCCCTTTCTAAATTATCAGTAACGGTTACCAAATATTCACCTTTTTCTGTAATTACAGTTTTTTCACTTACCTCCTGCTCTTTTCCTCCACCTTTAGAATAAACTAATGTGCAATTATTACCTAATTTATTCATTTTAAAGCCATACTCAACAGTTATAATTGACGAACTCTTATTATTCTCATCATATTCAACCAAATTTAAGTTTCCATCATTAAAGACATCTTTGAATTGAACTGGATTATCACTGTAACCTACATAAAAATTGTATTCTTCAAGACACTCCTTGTAGTTTTTACCTCCCATTTCATTTCCAATTCGATATGCTACATATACCTTGTAATAATATCCATGCTGTACTGCACTCTTGCTTATTGTATATACATTTTTATTCCCTTCTTTTTTTAAAGCATCAATATGTAATTGTACATTCTCCCACTCAATATTATCTTCGGATCTTAATACCAATATCGCCCCGTTTTTTATCTTTTTTTCTATTCCATGGTAATTTATCATTTCGCCATTCGAAGACTCTATTTTCCATTTTTCTTTTATTTTAGTATCTAGCCCACCATCATAGTAATACATTAATGTCATATAATCATTTGAAGTATAAGCAACCATATCACCATATTCATCTTTGGTCATATTTCCATATATACTAAGCGAACCAAGAGACTGTTTTCCATATGAAAAATAATTTCCAGTCATTGTATTATTTTCTGTTGCAAAATTACTTCCATCATCCATCTGATATTTCTTGTCTAAACTTATTGGCATAGATTCATTTCCTTCTGCCTTAGTCGGAATTATCACTAAAAGCATTGTAATAAAAATAATAATGCACGGTATTATCTTCTTTCTGCAATCCCAAGTAATATTTTCAGCAATCATCTTTTCTCTTTTCTTTTTCATAAAATTATCCTCTCTACTCTTTCGATTAATTTCAAACAAAGAGCACTTCATTTATACAGCTTCCAATTTTTGCTATACATATTATTATATCATTTGTGGAGGTTCACCGCAACACTTTATATTTATTTTATATAATTCTTATTTTGCTTACTTTGTGAATTACCCACTGCATCTTATCAGAATCATATATACATAAATGTTCTGCGATATAAAAAGAGTATATCACAGAACAAGTTTACATTTTTATACTAATTCACCTATCTCCTTAACTTCTCCAAATTCCTATAACTAAAATCTCTTGTTAACCTCTTTTGTCAGCTTATTCAGATAGCTTTCAGTGATTACGAACTGCGCCAGGATCTTTTTCTGTTTTGCATTAAGTCCATATCTCCTGATATAAACACCCTTGCTGTTTTTCACGGCAGTGACTTTTTCTAGTTCACTGATCGCAGCAGGAACCGTATAGTTCTTTTTGTCTTTTTCTTTCAGCGCCACCTGCTTAAGCTGCTGGAACATATGATTATGGACAATATCATCATCAGAAAGTCATATCCTTTTTTATCAAAGTACCTTATGTTTGCGGTACTGAAATAACCTCTGTCCAGGATGATCCCGACATTTTTATATCCATACTCCTTGGCGTGGTCTACCATGTGCGTACACTGGGTATTATCTATGATGCTTCCCGGATACATCTCATAAAAGAGTGGCATTGCATCCTTATGGTTCACTGCATAGCTGATGTTTACCTGCGGAAGTTCATCATCATCCTTGGCATGCCCATACTCTGCCATCTCTACACGATCTGCTGCAGTGTTCATGTTCGTGCTATCATAACTGATATATATACCCGAGTGTTCGGGCTGCAGTTTATTCAACTGCGTTATGAAAAGTTCTATCTGTGCGTAGTCTATATCTGACTTCAGGTATTCTGATATCCTCGTATCATCCCAATGTTTATTCGAACTTATCAGATGGCTCCACGTAAAGTCTGCATAATGCTGCATTGCGCTCGTCTGTCTAACTATCATATATGTGATCAGATTTTTTAAAAGGTTCTCGCCTTCCTCTCTGTGAAGGCCTCTGATTAGCTCTGATATTCCCAGATCATCCATGATCTTTATCACAAGCGCATGCGAACCGATCTGAAGCGCATTGGAAAACTCTGGTAATTCTTCTTCCTCACCATCAAGTTCAAAGAACTGAAAAAAGTTCTTATTCGGATTCATGACCTCTTCATCGATCATCTTTCCGATACACACTCTCATTTTCAACTACATATTTTTTATCTTTTTTGTAATCACTTCCCGTAACGTAATAAACGTATCGGCAGTCTCTCTGGTGGTAGATCTTTGTTCCTTCCGGTCTTTCGACCTTAATGCTTTTATTGAACATGGCAGCCTCCATATTTAGTTATGCATATAACTAAACACCATCACATCCAACTACAAAAATCAAGCTCCAAAACCTGATTTTATGCGGTTTTTATGGCCTTTTTCGAGTTTCATTTTTTTAGTTATGTACATGTGGTTAAGTTAAGGGATACAGTTCCGGCTTCGGGAATTTCACCTTTTCAAAAAAACAGGCAATCTACTATCGTAGTGGACTGCCTGTTTTTATTCATTCATTTGACCGTGAATAGTAACAATCGGTTCTGTCTCTAAAATACATCCCTCGGCCTTATAATCACAAAAATTCCAAATCCAATCACCACAAATATAGTATAAGCCAAAACATTTTCCACTATATTTCCGTTATTAACATATTGTTCACTAAACGAGATTATGTTTTTATAAGATCCTGTTTTAATAAATTCAAACACGCTTACCGCTGACAATCCTATCATTACTCTTTTTAATATCTTTGCAATTTTCCCTTTAACTAACGAATATATAAGCAATGCAATATCGATACCTAATACAATACAGAGTGATATTATTTCCCAGTTAATTAGAAATGTATGTATTTTGCCTACGATTAAAGCTTTAAACCGTAAAGAAATTTTATCACTATTCTTCCATATGTAGACAAGTATTCCAGTTCCTGATAATAATAATGCAAAGATCAAGTATATCATTCTAATAATAAGCACCGCTTTCATGAATTTTATATATACAACCTTCTTAGGATTATGAATACTTAGGCCAACATCTTTTATCCCTTTAATTTGCTTTGTAATTGGTCTTGAATATATAAGCCATATAAGCATCAAAGCTATAGCTAAAACCCCTGGATACATATTATTTTCTTCAACTGTAATCGCAAGAATCGATAAAAGAAATGCAAGCGTATTTATAATTACGACAATTTTATTTTTAGATAACCTCTTCATAGTATTTAAATCACTTCCATCACAGTTTTATTCTTGGGTTGAATTACTTCTTTCGTTGTATCTGACGTGGAAGAATCGGCGGCCTTTTTCAAATTGTCATTCATTTTCCTTAGTAGTTCTTCGTTACTAAGACTTGCCTCAAAATAATTGTCAATTATATATTTCGAAGTTATTCCATTTAATGCATCCATTGAAAAAACAATATCTTTCATTTTGATATTCTTTTTAGCTAACATCTCATTCGCATACATTCTTAGGTAAAAATCGCTAATGGTAGATCCTCCCTCCACGCTTTTTTTTGCTACTAATCTTGAAAGTCTATTAATCAAGCTTCCAAAGCTATCACCTATCGAAGTTATCTCCTTTAGTTTTGAACCCTTACCACGGTTATATTTTGCAATGGGTATGCAAGCAAAGCCATCAGCACTTATTATTTTATCAACACATTCTTCGCTATATGCTTCTATTTTCACTTCAACACCAGATTGTACATACTCTTCTTTTATTCTAAGACATAAATAAAAATCTCCATACAGTATTTCTGTTTTTAGAGAATCTTTTATCAAGTATGTGTTAGAGGCAGATTTAAAAATTCCTTTGCTTATTATAAATGTTTCATCTGATATTACTATATCCATCCCGCTTACTATTCCATCTCCATAATTTCCATAAATGGCATTAAGGATATCCCATTGATTGGAATGCAACGAATCTAGCATCTCTTTTCTAAGAAATGAGCCTTTTTTAAATTCCGGCATTAAATATTCCATATGCTTTTACCTCTCACCGTCAAAGAACGTTTCCTGCATATCATCCATGTCAAATGAGCCAAAACAGTAATTACCCTTACACAGTGTTCCATCTTCTTTTCTACACACTGTGAGTATATCAAATCCATATTTTTCTTTATTCGGATAAAAGAACACGTAATGTTTTCCGGCATCAATCAAATCCGACTCTTCTTGTGTAATATGTCCATTAGTATACGCACTCAATTCTTCCGGATCTGTTGCTGTATAATTCTCTTTTCCAAATTGATATTCATATTTTTTCTGAGTCGATCCATCCTCGCTCTTTATCAAAAATTCACATTCATGCATCATAGGAGTAATTCTTCTTCTACGTGCTTTTTGTTCCCAGCCTTCCTTTGCATCAATCATGCATTTTGCTGCAGAATTATCCATCAAAGCATCAACTGAGTAAGGTATGGATTGAACATCATCCATTACAATCGGCTGTATTTCTCCTTTCTCTATGGAACGCATATACCTGATAGCTCCCTCTACACAAAGAAGTTTCAATTCTTCTGAATTACTGCCCGTATTATTGCCTGCTTTACCCTTGAATTCACCGCCATATCTAATCACTTTACCAGGTAAAAATTCCTTCAACGAGTCAATAAAGATACCTATTTTTGTAGATTGACCTGATAGTCTTGTCTGCTTATAAGTTGTAAGTAAATTTTCTTCATAAAGCTTGTTCAGGAATTTTCTAATCATATAATAAATA
>Ga0247611_10007128_pt1 | contig 14129 bp, 7 predicted proteins | sample 177DNAGHGhighgp2_FD_192422 | JGI IMG/M metagenome (GOLD analysis project Ga0247611, IMG submission 192422) | Sheep rumen microbial communities from Palmerston North, Manawatu-Wanganui, New Zealand - 1770 DNA GHGhigh gp2 | ecosystem: Host-associated > Mammals > Digestive system > Stomach > Rumen ...
GTGGTTTTTCATAAGTAATGGTATTATAAACCTATTCCCATCTAAAAATATAGTAATAAATAAAATTTATTGTTCGACATTTTATATATTTAATATGCGAGTAAATACAAAAAAGCCCGCAAAACACCGATATTTTGTGGACAAAAGAAAAAGACTAGAAACTTATTGCATAATTGAACGAATGACTCTCTCGCAGTCATTTTTGTTCATTATTTTAGGAACAGGATACCCTGGGTTTCCTTCCTTGAGAGCACGCTCCACCAAAGTTGGAATATCTTCTTCTTTGATAAAATCAATTTTTTCCGGAATATTCATTGCTTTGTTCATACGTTTGATTTCCGCAATAAACGCTTTGGCTTTTTCTTCAACAGACATTTCTGGTTTGGTAATTTCTATGATATCTGCTAGCTTAGCTAATTTTTTATAAGCTTTACTTCCGTACCATTCCAAAACATAAGGAAGAATGACGGCATTGGCGAGTCCGTGAGGTGTGCCATACATGCCACCTAAATTATGAGCAATCGCGTGAACGTATCCAACAAACGCTCTGGTGAATGCGTTTCCCGCTAAATAAGATGCTTTCAGCATATTATTTCTTGCTTCAATGTCACCACCATTTTGATAAGCTTTTTCTAAATTATCGTGGATTAATTTCGTTGCTTCTTCGGCGTATCGAATCGTTGATTTCACATTACTTTTCCCAATATAAGCTTCGACTGCATGTGTTAAAGCATCCATTCCTGTTGTCGAAGTGATATGCGGAGGTAAGCCAACTGTAAGCATCGGATCTAAAACGGCATATTTTGGTCTTAAGCACATATCCGCAATTGCGTTCTTTTCGTGAGTTTCTGGATTTGAGATGACCGCCGCTAAAGTTGTTTCTGAACCTGTCCCAGCAGTTGTGGGAACCGCGAAAAATGGAGGTAGTTTTTTGTGAATCTTTAGATAACCTCTCATCTTGCGAATACTTTTTCGAGGTTTGACAACTCTTGCCCCAGCAGCTTTCGCGCAATCCATAGGTGAACCACCACCAAATGCAATAATTGCCTCGCACTTATTTTGGAGATACATTTCCTTGCATGCTTCAACGTTTTGAATTGTAGGATTAGGTTGAACATCATCAAAGATGAAACAATCAATTTTGTAGACATTTAATTCTCGAATTAGAGGCGCTAAAAGATTTAACTTCATCAATCCTTTATCGGTGACAATAAGAACGCGTTTAATCTTTTGTTGTTCGATAAATCGAGGCAATTTTAAAACGGAATTCCTTCCTTCGAATAATTGGGGTTCTTTCCAATTCATGAAAGACATTCCTAGTTTTAAAACCTTTTGGTTAAATCTATACCAACATTTTTTTATTGCCCAACACATACTACCCATAATATAAACATATTTATTCAAAAATCCAATAGTATTACAATTTCAATTAATAGGTTGATATATGTTAGATTTTGGTCCATTTACTCTTTACACAAAGATTCCAAACGATATTCAATATGGAACTCTTTACACATTAGAAGTTGAACTGCCTATTTTATATTCGCTAAAAAGGACTATTCGTGTATATCTTCCGGAAGATTTTGACGCAACTAAAAAGTACCCACTTCTAGTGATGGCGGATGGACAAAATATTGTTGATAAGTACACCACCGCTTTCGGAGCATGGGATATTGATGTGCACGAACATAATCTTATTGCTAAAGGTTATCGTTCGTTTATTGTTTTGGGAATAGATTCGCCAAAGAATCCTCTTCATCGAGCGTTAGAATATTCATTCCCGCTTATGAGAGGTCTCAAAGATAGTGATGGAGAAGCATTATACAAAACTAGATTGAAATTCGAATCGCATTTACTAAATAAATATATTGCTGAGGAACTTGTTCCTCTCGTTAAAAAATTTTTTCCAATCTCTAAAAATAAAAACGATATCGCAGCTGGTGGAGCGTCAATGGGTGGAATATTTGCCTTAACTCTTCCGGCGGCATATCCTGAAACCTTTGGTTTCTCTTTAGTGTTCTCTCCTGGCTTCTTTCTTTATTCATTAGATGAAATTAAGAAATATTTAGACAATGTTATCCTTGGATTACAGAGTAATAAATTATTCTTTTATTCTGGAAACGTTGGTTTTGAATCCAAATTCCTAGAGAGCACAAAAGCAGTTTATACCTTCTTTAAGGAAAAAGGATTTGGCGATGATCAAATTGCTATCGAATTAGATCTAAAAGCTGAGCACAACGAAGCAAGTTGGTCAAAGCACTTCGAAAAAGCGATTGAGTTTTGGCAAAACAATTAAATTGTTGTTAAGCGTTTAATATATTCGATAGAAGTTGACATAGCGTCTTCGCCAAATAATCTATCTAACAAAGCGAGTAACTCTTCTGATTTACTACGAACATAAACCGGATTTTTTCCTTCTAGTTTACGTAGTAATTTTTTGCAAATAATATCATCGATTGCTTCGATTTCGCTTCCGCCACACGCCATATAAATAGGGACGTATTTTCTCATTTGCATCAAAATACGACTACCAAACGTAATTTCGAAGTTCTTAATCAAGAATTCATCCAACTCATTGATCTTAGCTTCAGATTCTTGAGATAAAGAGAACATAGTTAATGCATCTTTGGTTAATTGTTCAAAACGGTCCGCGCTTAAATTAATTTGACTTGATGCAGCATCAGCTTCAAATGGAGCAGTCTTTTGGTTGAGATTCATGACCATCGCACGGTCATAGACCTTGTCAGAAATAGCAAATGTTGAGTCATCGTTATTGGCTGTTCCTAAGAACCAGACGTTGCTTGGTAATGGAATTTTGCCGTGTGACATTCTCTTTGGATCGCCATATACTCCGGAAGATGCGACGACAACATCTCTATCGGCGTTATTTGGAAGTTCGAGGAGTGATAAAAATTCAGAGAAATAATACTCAACTCGAGCGATGTTCATTTCGTCTAAAACGACGACAAAAATCTTGTTCGAATTAGAGGCTTCATAAAGCAATTTTAAGATTGTTGTTTCATTGAATTTTCCCGTAAATTCATTGTAATACCCCAATAAATCTGATTTTTCCTTCCACATTGGTTGGATTGGAACAACGACGGATTCAACCCCGATAAACTTACCAAAAGCAATCGAAATTGAGGTCTTGCCTGTACCAGACATACCTTGGAGAATCATCATCTTAGAAACCGCTAAAGATGATATAAATCTTCTAACGTCTTCGATGGAGTAATAAAGGTGTAAGTTTTCAGACATGTAGCATCTAAAAGTATTACATATGCCTCTAAGACTTAATGTAGTTTCATTTTGAACTTTTTCAAATGTTGGATGGTTTTGATCAAAGTCTAAGAGTTCCGGAAAACGAGACAAACTTTTCATTGTCTGGATATCTCTAGACATGCGCTTATACTCGTCATAGCTTGGTAATTGCACACTCGCCATAGCGTTTAAAACAGCTAAACCAGCAAGTGATAAACCAAGTAAGCCAATTAAAACGAAGAAAACATAAGTAATTGGTCTATTATCGAAATAGAATCTTTGATACTTAGATGACAAGAAAATAATTAAAAGGATTATCAAGAAAATTGATGCAACAACAGAACAGATTAATAAAATAAGTTGATATCTATTAACAGGAGTTGAAAGATACTTGCCTTGACGTTCATATGTCAAAGCAGCTTCTCGCTTTTGGCGTGAATATGAATCCATCTTTTCGACATCAGAATTATTGGCATCAGTTATGATGTTTTGAGCTTTTTGTTCGTTATCCATATTCCCTCCTATTCTTCTTTCTTGCTTACTTCTTCGGTGGGGACACTAGGAGTAAACTCGAAAAACTTCTTTGGTTCTTGAATTTGTTTGCCTTTGCTATCTTCCACAAGCTCAATAGTGACCTCAACATGTTTTTTGGCCTTCTTGGTTGGTTTCGCAATGGGCTCTTTAGATTTAATTTGTTTGAAATAATTATTTCTGATTTCAATCTTCGCTTCTTTCCATGCACCTTTTTGGAATTCGGTTAAAGTTTTGATTTCGGCTTCTAATTGTTCATATCTATCCTTAGAAACGAATTCTTTTGGTAATGGAGGTTTACTTGTCTTCAAACGGAGAGCAAGAGTTTCAGCTTGAGCAAGTTCAATTGACTTGGTTGCTTCTTTATGAATTCTTGTAACTTCTTCTTGAGCGGCCACCTTAATTTGTTCAACTTCAGCATTTGCTTGCTCAACGAAAGATTTTAGCTGAGTGTTAATTGCTTTTTGCTGGTTGAGTTCATCGTTAATGGCTTCTATAGCTTTTGCATGCTCAGAATTTAGATTAGAAACATATTGATCATTCTCGACCTGAATCTGCCTAATTTTTTCGTTGCATCTAGCCTGTTCATCTGCGAGTTTTTCATCAAATTCGCGGTAAATCTGCTCTATTTCTTCTTTATGCTTATTGGCAATATTGATGAGTCTAAGTTCTTGTTCCTCAATCAATTTCGCCATTTCTTGCTTGGTTTCTTCGATACGTTCTTTTAAGATTCTGGTGCCCTCTTCTAAAAGGAAAATGTACTCTTTGAAGTCTCTTCCACTGCTCTTGGCTTTGTTATACATTTCCTCCATCTTCGCGAGGAGTTCATCTTCAGAAGCTTTTCTTCGTCGTTCTTCTTCGGCTTCGTATTCGGTTAGCAAGTCATCTTCGAGATGATTGTTATACATATAAGCTAAAAACGAAGATAACTGGATAATATCTGAGAACGCATTGGTTTGTGATTCACTTAAAGGATAGATTTTGAGTTCTTTCTCTTCTATTTCATAACCTGGTCCCGGATATTCGACGGCATAATCAAAGATTGCTAATGCTTCTTTGAAGTTGGTGTTCATTTTTAAGACATTAGTCTTTGTAATTGGACGCTTAACAAGTGCTGCTTTAGAACATTCGATCATTAGTGGGGTTTTTAATAACACCAAAATATCATTAAGTTCGAGTTTAATTCTTTCGATTTGACGAGCGCACTTACTATTCTTAACAGCGATTGGATCTTCTAAACGTTTTTCAGAAACATCCATTAAGAAATCTAAAGTTCGATTGTGAACTTCAACTTTCTTTTTTATAAAGAACTTGCCTTCATACTTATTGATGGCTTCAACGATCTTTTCTAGACGAGTTGAAATAAAGTCTCGTAAATAAGTTAAGGTCGCGTATAAAACTCTATTCTCATAAATCTTGTAATCAGATTCACGAGTGACCATCAAAAGCTTTTCAGGAATGACATCTTTATCATCCTCTGGAATTTTAGTGATATAGTCACTATGCTTAGCCAAATCAGAAACAGAGTCTTTGCTGACTCGACGAATCTTTTCGATAGGTAAAACTTCACCTTCGTTACGGATGAATTGCCTATCTTCTTTAATACATTTCTCAAGATAAGGTACTGCCTTCTCTATAGCGCTGATCCAATCATCATGGATATAACATTCGACGCTTATTTTCGAAATGAAATCTTGTGGCTTATTCTTTGAATAGGCCGCCTTTTTAAATAGGTGATCTTCACGATTATTAAGAAGCTCTTTTTTATAGTTTTCGTAAGATCGATAAAAAATATCTAACTGAGTCATAATTATGCACTATGGGACAATTTGGTAATGTATTCGATACAGTTCTTCATTGCGTCTTGACCGAAAACTTCATCAAGTTTAGCGATGATCTCTTCGGATTTTGATTTAATAAAGACTGGGTTTTGAGCTTCTAGTTTTCTAAGAATCTTCTTGCTGACCATATCATCTAATGCTTCGGTTTCTGTTCCACCACAAGCGAGGTATAAAGGAACGTACTTGCCAATTTGCATTAAGATACGGTTACCAAAGGTAACATGGAATGTAGATGATAAGTAGTTATCAAATGTTGAGATTTTCTTTTTGGCGTCGTCTGATAAAGCATAGCTCTTAAGTGCTTCACTAACGAGCTTAGTAAATTGATCATATGAAATGTGGGTGGTCGATACCGCGTTCTCTACATTAAATCTTTGAGCACGTTTATCTAAATTAAGAACCATCGCACGGTCATAAACTTTATCAGTGATTGCGAATGTTGAGTCATCGTTATTCGCTGTTCCTAAGAACCAGACGTTATCAGGGAAAGGAATCTTACCATGGCTCATATTCTTTGGGTCACCATTAGCACCCGCAGCTGCGACGACGAGGCGTCGATCAGATGTGACAGGGAGTTCGAGAAGTGATAAGAATTCAGAGAAATAATACTCAACACGAGCAATGTTTAATTCATCGAGAACAATGATAAAAATCTTGTTTGTGTAAGAAGCTTCATAAAGTCTTTCAAGAATGACTGTTTCATTGAATTTAGTGGTAAATTCGTTGTAATATCCCAGCAAATCGCTTCTTTCTTTCCACATTGGTTGGATAGGAATAACTGTCGATGGTGCGTTGATATAACGTCCAAGAGCAACAGCGATTGAGGTCTTACCAGTACCAGACATACCTTGAAGAATCATAAGTTTAGAAACACCGAGCGATGCCACAAATTTGCGAATGTCTTCAATCGAGTAGAATAATCCGAGTTCTTTAGCAGCAAAATTTCTAAAGTTCGTACAAAATGACGCTAGAGTGATACCGGCCGTTTCCGTTTCTTTTTGGAAGGTTGGGTACTTCTTATCAATTTCGAGAAGTTCTGGGAAACGAACCATCTTTCTCTTCTTATCTTTTTCAGCTTGATCTAAAGAAGATTTGAGTTTGAACTCGTTTTTCTTTTTGATATCCAAGATTGTTGTAAAAGCAATCGCGACAATTAATAAGGCTGCAATTACAATGTAGACGGCAATTGCGGCATTACTAGTAAACGCATTAGTGGATGCAAATGTGATGAGATTTTTCATATTCTATACCTCTTTCTAAATATGTTTTATTTATATTTCCCAAACGGTAGGGAAGTTATTAACGTATCTCCAATATTTATTGGTAGTGTCTGTTGGTTTGCTTGAAGAATAATAGTAAATCTTACTAACGTTATTGATTTTATTGTTTCCTCCATAGCTGCTATCGTACGAACTCTTTGTTCCTAAATAGTAAAGATTTGAAATCGAGGTTGCGAACGATCTATTCACTTTAGACTGTACATTGGTTGGTAAAACCAAATGAGTGATTGAACTAAATGATGTATTTTCAAGAATTTTTAAATTACCACCTAAAATAAGTAGTGAAACATAGGAATACCTAAACGAGTATTGTTTAAAGGATGCTGTAGTGTTAGAAGCGTCGATTCTGTCGTAACGCAAGAAGTTTGAAGAGCTTCCAGAGAAACTATTTGTGCTAAATGTGACGCTGCCGCTTCCTGATGAAATGTCTTTAAGTGAAGAACAACCATTAAAGGCATAACTGCTAATTGTTAAACTGGTTGATTCAATTCTTAGACTTTGTAGACTTGAGCTAGAGAATGCATACTGATTGATCATTGTAACTTTTGCTGGAATGGTAATGCTGGTGAGCGAAGTCATCGAGAAGGCATATGAACCAATAGTAGTTGTCTTGCTTGTCAAAGCAACGCTTGTTAAGTTATAGCAACCATTGAAACAAGAGTTAGGAATAGAAGTCAAATTAGAGCTAAATGTTACTGTCGTTAAAGATGAACAATCACCGAAGCAATACTCGCCAAGAGAATTCACTGCAGTGTTTGATAAAGACACGGACTGTAGTCCAGATGATCTAAACGCATAAGATGAGATTGTTTGTAATGTTGATGGGAAGGTAATGGAACGCAAATTGTAGGTATTGTAGAAACAATTAGATCCAATTGATGTTAGTTTATTTGAAAGTGTGACACTGGATAAGCTAGAGCAGTTGTAAAAACATTGGTCAGGTAAGGATGTTAATCCGTTTCCGGTATTCACTTGAGTTAAACTTGCGCAGCTACTGAAAGCAGACGAACCAAGCGAGGTTAAAGAACTTGGAAGTGTAACCGTTTTAAGCGCGCTGGAATTGAAAGCATTTGATTTAATGGTAACTAAACTGCTTCCAAATTGAGCTGATGAAACACCAGAACAATAGAAGGCATATGTTCCAATCGAAGTGCAGCTATTTCCAATGTTTATAGAAAATAGATTTCTACAATAGTAGAAGGCACTATCACCAATTGTTTTTAAAGTTGATGGGAAGGCGTTATCGAAAGTTGTGTCATAACAACCATAGAAAGCATTGGTTCCAATATATTGAAGCTTGCTATTGAATGTTACGTTACGGAGATCAGTTCGAGAATAGCAAACACTATCGGCAATCGATTTTGTTTCACTATAAAGACTTAAGTATTTAACTGAATATGGAACATAGATAAGTTCCATAGCCGCTTTGGTGTAAATCGATTTTTCGTATGAGAAATAGGTTGGGTTACTTGAGTCAATATCAACATCGGTGATACCTGGATAACTGTTATATAGCGATGAGAAATTCATCGATGTAACGCTAGAAGGAATGTAAAGGGTTCCACTAAATGCTAATGGAATGATGTGGATACTTGAATAAGATTGGGTATAGACAACACCATTTCTAACTGGGAAGAAAGTATTTGAATTTTCGCCGATGAAAGATTTTAAATTACTACAGTTACTAAAAGCGTTGCTTGAAAAAGACACTAAAGTGCTTGGTAAAGTGACGTTAACAAGTGGAGTTGAAGAGAAAGCGTAATCTCCAATTGAAACAACACTAGACCCTAAGGAAACGATTCCTAAAGAGTAGCAATTTGAGAAAGCATAAGTAGCAATAGAACAGGTCGCATTGTTTATAACAACAGTTGCAAGCGATGAATTATAGAAAGCATAAGAATCAATGATCTTCACACTTGACGGAATAGTGACTGAATTAAGATAAGCGCCATAGAAAGCATCAGAGCTAATCTTTTCGACTCCATTAGGAATAACCAAATCACCGCTTACTCCGAACGAAGTATAGATAATTGTTTTTTCGTAGTTATAAAGAATTCTATCCTCAAATTTCAAATAATGGTTTTGAGGCGAAATGGAAATAGATTTAATGTTGCTTGGGAATGCATTTCTACCAACCGATGAACAATTGTTACGTAACGTAACTTCAGTTAAAGCGGTGCCAGAGAAAGCATAAGAATCAATTTTTTCTAATGAGTTTGGAAGGACAACTTCTTTTAAATTAGAGCACTGACTAAATGCGCTTGTTCCAATCGTCGTGACGTTTTCATCGATATAAAGTTTTTTGATGTATTGATTATTCGCAAAAGCATTTTGATTGATTTTAACTATGTTATAAGTCTTTGAATTATAAGTTAATGTCGATGGAACATAGACATCGTTTTCGTTACCTGAATAACCATTGATAACAGCGTCGGTATCATTTAAGAAACCATAAGAGAAACCAGAACCTAAGCCTCTTTGTTCTTGTCTATATTGAGCATAGACTAGCATGTCTTTATAGACGGTGCTTGTATCTTTGTCCCAACCAGTAAAGGCATATTGATATGGGCCTTCACTTCTACGACCTGGGCTTGCGTATGGATAAGATGCACTGTTTCCGTATTTGACATTCGCGGTGTATAGCACAGTATCGTCATAGTTTCTAAACTCAACTTTACAATAACGATCTTGTCTTGCGTACTGTGCGTGCGCAACGGTGTCCTCTGTGATATAAGACAAACTCGTATCCCAGCCTGAGAAGGCATATGCATCCGGTCCTTCAGCAGGTTTTTCTGGAGTGTTGCCTTGATAAGTAACACCAAAACCGTAGTCGGTATATTGAATATCTAATAAACTATCGTCGTAGTTTAAGAATTTAACTTGGAGTCCTAAACCTAAAACACTGTATTGAGCGACGACTGTCGTGTGCTCATTGATGTTATCAAGTGATTTATTCCAACCTACGAATTGATATTCGTGACCACCTGATGCTTCTCTAGTTGGAGTTTCACCACCATAAATCGCGGTTTTGCCAGCTCGAACAGAAGTTTCGTATAAGGTTGTGTCATCATAGTTTTTAAATGTGACGGAATATAGAGGAATGTAACTACTTGAATATCTCGCATAAAGTGTTTTGTTAGAGCGAATGTTCTTTTCGCTTTCACTCCAACCGTAGAAAGTATATTTATAATCTTCGGTTGAAGGTTTAACTGGATCTGGTCCTTTGTAGACGGCGTTGCCACCTTCGTATACTTCGCACGCATATAGGAAAGTCGAGTCGTAATTATAGTAAGAAACGGAGTAACGTTTTACGTCAGGTTTAACAGCAGAGGTCGTTTGACTTCCGCTATCAGTAGCTTCCTCATCAACATAACCTCCGCAAGAGGTAAGAGGAATTGCTAGAAACAATGTAAAAAGAGCCGCAGCAATTCTAATTCTTTTCATAGATTGTCACCTTTCCGTATTTATAGGAAATACTATAATTACTCGTAACTTCGTTATCCAACAAATCATAAATATGTGGTTTACCAATTGGGTTATCGGTGTCTTCGCAGATTGCAGAAAGGCCATCGACATGTTCATACTCAATCCTATGATTTGGTGCTAAAGAACCCATGGATATGGTTTCGCCAGTTGGGAAAGCTGTTCCATCGTATTCTTTGGAACCACTCATGGATGAGATAGTAATAGCGCGCTTAGCAATTGTACGCACGCAGTCGACATACGAAACTGCAAAATCGTCTGCTGTAACATCGCTATCACGATCAGATGTGAATGATATATTAGGTTCAAATGCAGTGTGTATTGAATATTGTCCTGCATCGATCATTGCTTCTAAGGATTCCCACGAAGCAAATAGATGATACGTTTCTGGTAATGCTCCAGCGGAAATATATGTTGGTGATGAACTAGATGTGACTTCTGTAGATGCGGATGAGAAGGCGTGATTTTGTCCGTCATACTCAACATCATCTTGAAGCAAACTTAAAGTGATTGGACACTTGTTAATCGTCAACGTTCCATAGATGAAAGTGATGTCATAGTCCAAAGTGACATCCACGCCATCACCGTTTCTAATGATTACTCCGAATGTATTTGTATTTGGTCCTGAATCTGCCACATGACGCGCACTTTCGGATCTTACATTGATAAATTCAATTGTTTCACCTGGGACGATATCGCCGGTAACTTTGATATCTGATTCTCCAAATGGAAGACCGTCGAAGGTCTTTGTCAGCGAAGGTGACTCGACTGTAATTGGTCGTGGTTCAATAAAGATATTCTTACTAACCAAGTTAACATCATAATTAGGGGTTACTACTGTTCCATTTGCCATCAAAATATCGCAAGGTGGAACACCAGTTGGAATATTTGGTACTATCTCTGGAGAGATACCTAAATAGTGGTTTTCTTCTTGAGTATGAGTAACCGTTGGTAAACCATTGAAAACTGGATAGTCGCCTTCTAATAAATTTCCATTTGTCGTGTATTCACCGGAACTGAAAGGTTGTCCATCATAAATCTTGGAGTTTTCAGTAAGAGTAATGGTGACTGGACGTTGTTTAATATGGACTTGTCCACTATTGATAAAGGTAATGTCGTAGTTATCGGTTACATCCTCGTGATTGCCGTCAAAAATACGAACGTTTGACCAATCGACCGTGTAAGAATAATTACCCGCATCAATTTCATCGCAAGTGACAATTTCGCCAGAAACCATATGTCCAAAAGGCAAATCTAGGTTGTCTGCTTGAATGGTTTGAACATTGCCAGGAATATGACCTTTTCGGTCGTAAACATACTCGCAATCAATGGTCCTAATTGTGAGTGGACGTTTATCAATCTTAAACGTACCGTTAGTGAACGAAATATTGTAGTCAGAAGTGACATCAACAGGTGAACCTGAAAGATGATTATTGTAAATAATTAGTTCAGACTCAACATTGTAAGGAGTCTCACTATAATTCTTATCGTCATTAAGGTATCTAAAATAGATTGAATCGGTTCCTGAGGATGGAAGTGAACCACTTGTAACCTCATAATAGCCAGGCATTTCAGGCATTTCAGCAAAGGTCAAACCATCATAGATTTTGTGTTGATTTAAAATTTTGATTCCAAGATTTCTCTTGCTAATCGTTATTGAGTTAACGCGTGATGATTCATCAAAATTAACATTGTAGTTATGTAGCACGGAAGCGCCTGAACTATTTTGAATATCGTAAGTTATATCTACATTCGAATAAGTTCCCGCATGGAAAACGGATGTACCTCCAAGAGGAACTACGCTATCGCCAGAGGCTAATGTGCCCGAAGTAACAATGACATTATTTTTATGATCTAATCCGTCGTAGACTATATCGACTTTATCAAGTTTTAAAGAAATGTTTCTCTTGCTGATCGACAAAGAGCCATTCTCTTCCTCAATCAAATATGAGCTTGTAAAATTCTCATCTGTGTATTTATCACGGATTGAATAAGTTAACGCATTTTCATAAACACCTGCATCGGTCTCGGTTGTATAGTTTGAAACAGTGAGTTTATCTTTGCTTGCTAAAGAGCCGGAAATGATTTCATAGCCGCTATTGAATATAGAATTTCCATCATATGTTTTCGCGGAACTATTTGAACGTATCGTAATTGGTCGAGGATCGATCGTTGTTGAACCAACAATTTTGGTGATGTTATAGAACTCAGTCACATCGGTAGAGCCGGATAAAATCTTAACTTCAAAATCATTATCGTAGACGTTAGAAGCAATGAATTCACTTTGATCGCAGGGCGTGTATGAAGCGACTTCTCCAGTGATCAATGAACCATCTTCGATTTCGATGTCAGAGGTTGAAAATCCCTGCACTTCACCGTTATATGTGTAATTTTTATCTCTACTAGCGATGGTGATATTTCGCTCTAAAATTTCTAATTTTCCATATTTTTTATCGATGTCATAATGATTAGTCATGTCTAAGCCATTTGTATCGACAATCTTATAAGAAAGTTTGTTATCCACTACTTTACCAATGTTAGACGCAGAGGAATCAGAAGTTGCGATGATTTTGTCACCAGCACAAAGTGAACCGCTGACGACATCAAATTCATTGCAGCTTAATGGATTACCATCATATTCCTTTGTGGCATCCTTACTTGTGATCGATAAAGGTCTTTTGAGGATTTTGACTTTCTTAGTTTCAGGAACAAAGTTATAACAAGAACTAACATCAACACCATCAGCATTCTTAATCTGAACACTCGCAGGCGTGACGCTCCAAGATGCGCTTTCTTTGTTCTCAATATTCACTTGATAGGTTTCAAGTTTGTCATCAAACGGAAGTGAATCAGTTGAAACTCTTATATCTTCACCATAAGTGATAGAAGAAGGAACCACACTAACTTTAATTGTTTTCTTGATGATTGAAAATTTTTGACTCTTACCATAGTAGTAAGAACCATAATTGTTTCGCGCTTTCGCACGCGCGTAATAAGTGCCCACTAACGTAGGAACTTCATCGGTCCATCTTTCGTTGCCATCTAGGCAATATTCGAAAGAGGCGTCGCTCATGAATGCGCCGGTACTTGGAGAAGCGACTTCCCCATAAACATATTCTGTTTTAAAACCTTCGTAGTCGTTTGAAACGATGCCTTTAGTGGTTACAAGCGTTACGATTGAAACCGCCGTGACCGCAGTTACAGCAATGAAAACGGCTCTATGTAGGTAAGTAAATCTTAGAACCTTAGCCAACGAATAGATTTTCTTCTCGTAATCGCTATACTTCATTAGTGAACCGTCAACTTTCCGTATTCCCAAATAACTATATAGTTATCTATTACACTGACATCGCTTGAATTCTTAATTGTAAAGGTGCTCAAATCAACATAGTTTGGTGATGAGCCACGTTTTGTTTGTGAACCTGTAAATTCGAAATAGATTTCATCTAAACTAGCCAAAGATCCATCGATATTAGTGACTTCGTAAGAATGGGCGGTTAAAGGACTACCATCATAATTCTTGCTTGCACTTGCGGTCGTAATCTTAATCGTAGCTTTGTTAATCGTGTATTCTTCGTAGACCATTTCAATAAGGCCAACGTAGTCGCTTGTGACGTCTTCTCCATTTGCGTTCTTAACGCGCGGCAGAGCACGTGTGACGTATCTGCCAACGTTCTTCTCACCTAATTGTGGTCTGACTTCGATATGGTCACCATTTAGTAAGCTACCGGAA
>Ga0247611_10007129_pt1 | contig 14128 bp, 6 predicted proteins | sample 177DNAGHGhighgp2_FD_192422 | JGI IMG/M metagenome (GOLD analysis project Ga0247611, IMG submission 192422) | Sheep rumen microbial communities from Palmerston North, Manawatu-Wanganui, New Zealand - 1770 DNA GHGhigh gp2 | ecosystem: Host-associated > Mammals > Digestive system > Stomach > Rumen ...
CATCATTCAAATGATCAGAATTTTCAAGGTTTCTTTCGTTTATAGCAATTTGTACAACTTCTCCACCACTATAATATTCAGAATAAGCAATGATTGATATTTTTACTAATTCTAAATCAACATCATCATTGTTAAATACAACAACATTTTGTTTAAAATCGTTAGTATATAAATATCCTAAATCATAATTAGTACCATGTTCTACAACTTCGTTATCAATGATAAGTCTAATATCATAATTAATAGAAAATACATCTCCACCAACAGTAAGGTTTTCTAAATCAAATTGAGCAATTGTTTGGTCAAAGTGATGCTTAGGAAAAATACGAATCCATACATCTTTTAGTGGCATTAGTATCCCTGTTGTATCTATTTTAACACCATTTCTATATCTTCCTACAAGAGTTTTACCTGGAGTAGTATCTGATCTTAATAATGTTTTATTCTTTTGTGTATCAAAAATTTCAAATTCTTGACCACTTTTAATTCCATTTATTGTAATATATCTGTTTTCGTATATATAAAAATTATTAACAACAAATTGTCCATGGGTTAATACATTTTCATCTTCAGTGGAATATAAAAAGAAACCTATACTACAATTTTTGCTAAATGTTGTATTACCTACTTCTATCCAATCATCTATCCCATTAACACTGGCAAAAAATCTATAATATGAATATTTAGGTCCGCCATATCTTATAAATTTAATGAATTGATAAAATTTATCAATAAAAGGAGAAGAAGGGTCGGTACTCTCCCCTTCTTCTTCATTCGTTAAAGATTCATTATCTGTATTATCATTGAGCATTATATTAGTATTTAAACCTTCATCATTAAAGCTATAAGGGATATATCTATCACTTAAATCGAAATCAAAAGTTGTATTAACACCATAATTACCAATGTTCGATGGTTTTTCTGATAAATAAGATTGGCATTCAGCATAGTCTTGTGTATCAGCAAGAACTATTATACCAGCAACATCATCTTTCGTTACTGGTATATGATGAATTTGTGCTACTGCACAATATTCACCATTCGGTTCTTTCATTGTATAAGTTGTATATTCGCTATTATGTAATATACGTAATCCATCTTGATTAAAGCGTAAACAATCAACATCTGAAGGAGCTAAGTTCCATAACAAAGAAGCCTCTTCAAAGGATTCATTAAGCATAAGACCTTCATGCTCTTTGATTAGTGTTGCCATATTGTCTCCTTATACAATGTCAATATATTGTGTTAAGTCTACTTCTTTGCCTATAAGAACATTTTCTTTTCCAAATAGATTAACTAAACTTTCTGCTTTAGTCATAGCTGCTCTTAATGAATGATATGTAGAATGGAAAAACCAAGGTCTAATATATACTCTTTTCATTTTATCAAAATATAATTGAGTTTCTTGAGAAAATGCAACATCTGAAGGCTGTATATTTTTTTGATCTTTATAGTTAAAATATCCTAATCCTTCATATACAAACAACATGTCATATTTAGGATTATCAAATCTTGTTGATTGAAGAATATATTTCTCATAATCATCAGTTGTTTCACCAGTAGTAATAACATCATTTGATATATGGATAATTTCAAGTATTTCTTTATCTCGTTCTACTAATGATTTATCTAAATCTGTAACATCAAGATATTTTCCACCAAGACTTTTATTTTTATAAGAAGTAGTTAATGCAGAATACCATCTACAATTATTTGTATTAGTTACAGCTTTACCTACATTTTCATTGTAGTAATGCATAAATACTGTATATGTAGTCATGTTTCTCCTCCTTCTTATTTAATCTTAACAAATTGATCAAATGGTACAGTTTTGATTAGTTTTACATTTTCAATACCAATCATGGATGCAAGCTCTCTTGCTTTATCAAGTCCAGAAGTTAAAGAATCATGAACAGAATGTAAAATCCATGGTGACATAGTAATTTTTTTATAATTATCTTTAATAAGATAAGGAGCTTTTCCGCTTGGTTCATAATGTGCTGGAATATAATATCGTGTAAGATTTTCTTTTTGTATATCTATACTACAATAATATTTATCCATATTCATATCAACTAAGTCTTTTATCTTCCAGCCTTTATACCATTTTAAAAACTTATGTTGACTTAATGTACTAGATTCACATTTAACACGTTGGTTTGTTTCTGAAACAGCTGTTGCTGCTTGTTCATATGGCTCATCTAATGTGATTACTGTATCTTTTAAACCCATAGTATATTGTCCGAATGCATACAAAACCATATCACCATCTGTATCATAGTACATATCTGGTAATATATCTTGTGTACTTGCTAATGTAGCACCGTCTTCTGTAGCAAATGTAATTTCTCTTGGTACTGTATCTCCACATTCAAAGAAAATAGTTCCATATAATGCTCTTTTACTATTTATTGTGCTTTCATGAACGGTACCATCATATTTAAAATCGTAATGATAATAAGGCTTCGAGTAATCCATAGATATACGAACCCAACTAGTACGATTATATGTAACTGTAACATTGTTCCAATATTCTACACATTCTGTAATAAGATATTGCTCTCCACTTAAAGTAATAATTCTGCTTTCATAATTACTTAAGGATTTATCAACTTTTTGTGCTTCTATACCAGTTAATACGCCAGGAGTTTCAAGATACAATGGTACATAGTAATTGTCATTTGGATTATACCAATCAAACATCATTGTATTTGCTAATCTTTCAGCTGTTAATGCTCTTTGTCTTTTATTTTTAACAGTATCTGTGTAAGAAGTAATATATGCATCAACAAATTCTGATTTACATACTAAGAATGCACCATCTATTCCAGGCTTTTCGCCACCTATCATAACAAAATGTTTCGAATAATCATCTGGGCCAGTAGGATATTGTTCTATAGGTACAGCTTTTGGATTTTTTACTTTATATCCTAAAGAAGCTGGAATAAACGTAGAATGATATTCTTTTGTTGTTCCAGTATAAATATAAAAGTTATTAGATTTATTGGCATTTGCCATTTCTGTAAGAACAATATTTTCTCTTGTTTGTTCAGCTTCTCTAATAATATTTTCTACATATGCTTGTCCTAATGCATTTGTATATATGTCTCCATTGCCAGCATCAACATTATCTTTATTTTCAAACCAAAAACGTAAATCACGTAATCTAACCATATCTAAACGATACGGTGGTTCTCCACCAGGTGGACTATACATATTAGTGTTTGCATTATAATATTTAGGGTCTAATCCTAATTCTTTAACTTCACCAATAGTTATATAACGTACAGCAAGTGCTTTTAATCTTTCTGTTGTAAAATATAATTCATGGTCTGGAGTATAGAATTCTTTAGTTTCTTTATAGTCATATTCATTAGTAACAGCAGTATTAGTTGTTTCATTAATATATCTGTATAGTAACTGGTATTGTGTTTGCATGTTTGAACCTCCTTAAGTTCTTTTAATTGTAAGACGCTTACCTTTATCTTGATTCTGCCAGTGCAAATTCCAGTAATTAAGTATTTTTTCGTATGCTTCACTAATATGAATATTACCTTTGACTAAACTTTCTATAGCGTCTTGATTATTTATATATAAATTCATGTAAGCAATTACTTTTTGAGACACATTATTAAGTACCTTATTACCTTGTATTTTAGGATTAAATTCAATATTAAGTTCTCCAGTAGAACCCATTCCAGCAATTACTATGTTACCTATGAAAAATTCATGGTCATGATTATCAGAACCTTTTCTTTTAATTGTAAATGTATTTGTATCACCAGTATATGGAATATTATATACACGTTTTCCTGTTGTTGGAGTGGCGATAACTTCTAGTATATTTTCATTAGGTAAACCTTCATTTAATATTATATATACTGGAGTCAATGTATGCAAACTAAAACTTATAGTCGTATCCCTCTTGTTATCAATGTATATAGTTAAATGTGCTTCTTGTCCAAGTTTATTAGGATTATTAGTAATGATATGTCTATTAGTATCTATATACATAGTATTATTTTGAGGAATATATGAAGCTGGTGGAAATAAGTCAGTAGGTATTTCTAAATTAGTAGTATCAAGTTTACCAGATGTCAAATCATTAGGTTCGTATGTAATATAATATTCTGAACATTCTATAATACTAGATTCTAGATACCATCTTACTTGTCTAAATACTCTTAATGCTTCTGATATTTCATCTTCTGGGAATGACATTAAAATCCAAACGTACAAATAATCTAACATAGTTTTTGCTGATTGAGGAATCGTCATTCTTGAAAATTCAAAGATATGATCTTGCCATAATTGATGAAATCCTACAAAAACTTTTCTCATTATATCGGTACGAACATCTAAATATTCTATTGCTATGTTTTCATAAGCATTGTCATTATTTTCATCTTTAATAGGATATTGAGTAGGATATTTTGCAATAAAAGTATAATCATCAATAATTTGAACTGGATTTCTAGGTTTTAAAGTTTCACGATTAAACATTATATCTTCAAAATCTTTATATCTAGTATCGTTTTCTGGAAGTAACAATTCATCTATTTTAAATTTTTCTTCAAATTGTTCTTCTTCTGTATACGCCCAAGCCCAATTAAGATTGTCATCTTCAATAAAAGTAATCTCTTTAGCTATTTTTTGAAACTCTGTTAAAGATGGTAAAAAGATATCAGCAATAGTTTTAGTAACGTAAAAATGGTCATAAAATTCTATTGGAAAACTATTTGTACGAATAATGCTTTCAGCTTCATATAGTTTCATATGTTTACTGAAACTATTAACAACCTTTTGTTCAAATAGGTCCATATTATAGTTTTGTTTAAAAATCCACATTTTAGCATCATCAAGATATACCTCTTTTATTTCTTTAAAAACAGTAATATCATCTTGATGAATAAATGAATATCTCATACTTAACTTCATCCATTGATTAAAGTCTAGCGTTGAAATATCATACCATCTTTTAAAGATAAATATTTTATTGTCAGTGAATGTTTTGAACTTTTCCTTAATAAACCATACATTATTATTAGGTGATATTGGTTTTGCAACTTTATTATTAAATACTATATTATTGTTGCCAGGTACATCTTTTAATACTTTATTGATAAAAACATCATCATTAATATACCAAGTTTTAATGCGTTGTTTGATAATCATCGTATCTAATAAAGTTAGAAAATTAGCATCTTTTACAACTTTATCACATAATACATTGTCTTTTGGAAATATATCTTTAAAAACCTTATCTAATAAAGATTCTGTATTAAATCTATTTGTATTCTTTTGTTGTTTAATCGTTCTTTCTATAATATAAGATGTAAATGCTGGTTTATTAACTTTATTTACATGTATTATAGAATTTTGATTTTTAGTGTCAAAATATTGTTTAAATAAGTCCGGAATATAATCTTTTTCTAATGCAGTATCTTTAACTTCTTTTAAAGCAAAAGCTGAATGTATATTAAGTATAGTGTCTTTTCTAACTTTTTCACTAAAATCAATATCCATATTTCTATGTATGATATATTTGGCTTTATCTAATTCATACATTTCTTTATATCTTATAATTGATTTAGATATCTTTTTAGCTTGTTCTATTGCATTAATAAGATCAATTCCTTTACGTGATTTATTTAAAAAAGAGTCAATACGATTTAAATAAATATCTTTTGAAACTTTATCAAATATATCTACACTCAGAATTAATGCTATTTGCTTAGATACTTTTTTTGCAAAATCTACAATTCTGTTATCTTTAACGTCATAATTTGTTCTTTCAATAAAATTACCGTAATGAAATATATTAATATATCTTTGTGGTCTATATATATATCCTAAATAATTATATTTAAGCCCATATATAGGAAAACAATATTTACTTATATAATCATAATTTTTTAGCAACATTAAAGGCTTTGCATTTTTGATAATAAAATAGTCATTATCTAAACTGATATTTTTAAAATATTTATTTGGCATAACATTATTCTCAATATGTATATTGGAATAATATTTGTTAATAAATGTATAATTAGCTATTGCAAAGAATTTAGTATTGGTTGCAAATGAAAAATTATCATTATAATAATTTGAAGATTTTAAAGCACTTTTATTTACAATATCAATATTATATTTGTTTTCATGACTAAATAAAAAATGGCTATCTTTACCAAATGATTCAATGTTAGTCAATAATAAAGGTTTTGCTACTCTGGCATACGCATAATCAATTTTAAATGTATTAACTATATGACAATGATATGTGTTTACTATATCATCTAGAAAAGCATTAACGTCATGATAATTTTTTCTATTACCATAAGTATTTGCTAAATAATTTACAATATTGTTTTTTGTTACTCCTTCTAACACTTCATTAATATTTCCAATATTATTTTTAGTTATACCAAATATAGTATCTATTCTATTAACAATATTGTTTTTTGTGTTTCCAGCCATAGTATCATTAATATTGACAACATTATCTGATGCCAAAGGAATCATTATTGTAGGCAAACAGTTAGTAGTAAAACTATTTAAATTTTTGACAAGAACATTCTCATATATATTAGTAAAATTTGGATATGCTAATTGAGCTGTATTAAGATGTATATTATCTAAATATATATTTCTATCATTACGTGGAATAGGTAATATTTCATTTACATTTAAATGTAATATATCTTTAAATACTATATTATCTTGATAAACATTGAGACCAATGCTTTCATTTTTCTTAGCGTTAAAATTATAATATACGTTTAAATAGATCATTTTATTTGTTACAAAATAATCTTTTATTGAATTATAATCTTCTAATACATTAGTATTTTGATTTACTATTTTATATGTGTTTATTTGATTAAAAGAATTTAAAAATCTATCAAAATATTTATATGCTAAAAAGCCTTGGAAACAATTAGCATAGCGACCAAGAAAAGGAGACAATATATACAAATTAGAAAAAACATTTGTCATAGTGTCACTTCTGATTAAATTGTTAATTGGATATACAAAAACACCTTTAGTCATTTTTAAATGAATCATATCATTATGTACAGTAACGTCTTTTGCCATACTAATTTGTAGTTTATTAGTAGGAAATAAATCTATACATAACAAAGAAGACTTGGTAGCCTTCTTTAAGAGGGGTACCAAGTCTTTGAAACATTCTATATCTAAAGATATACCATCTCTTTGATATATAAATTTATATTCATCAAAAACAGAATATTTAAGAAAGTTAAATGCGAATTCTGTTCTTCTTTTTATTTGTTTATTTTCAAAAGACAATATAAATTCATGTTTTAACATTAAATAGCTCCATTATTAAGTACCATCACTTGGGTTATCTGTTTGTCCGCTATTATCACCAGAACCTCCTCCAGATGGAGTAGTTCCTTGTGTTATTGTTACTTCAAAGTAAATAGTAACATTACCAGTTAATCCAAGAGAGTTTTCTGCAAATGTTAAAGTAAACGAACCTGTTAAAGCAGAAGCTTCAGCTGAATTCAAATATAAGTACTTAGTATTATTAGCATCTGACGTAAATGCTGAATCATCACCTACAGAATCTGATGGATTTGCATCAATTACTAATTGATATGTACTATGTAATGTTTTACTAAAGTTAATTTGTAATGAGCCAAACATCGTATCAGTAAATCCGACCATGTTACCATCTGATGGATTATAAGAATAACCAATGTTAAGAGCATCAGTAACAGGATTACTATCAAATGATACAAGAGTACTAAACTTAGCTGGTAACTTGAAAACAATATGATTTCCGTTTGGAATTTCAATATTCTTTCTATTAGCTTGAGAGTTATTAGTACCGATAATAGAATCAGTAAGTCCATATTTTGATAAGAAATCTGATGGAATAATCCAACCAAGTGAGAACGACTGAGAAATATTACTACGTACGTCATCAGCACTAATCTTCTTACTTAAAAAGCAAACACCAGTAACTTCTTTAGTAATACTAGTAGCTCCATTATCATAAGAAAGTTTCATAGTAATTTTATTATTACTTGACTGTTTAGAATTAAATCTATATACAGCAACTTCACCTTTTGATTTCTCATTTTCGATACCAAGATTATTACATTCTGTTGATGTTAAAAATGCACTTGATAAACCATTTACATTGTACAAATCACGATTTAATTGCCATACTTCTGAAGCACTTATTGCTGCAACTTCACCATTGGCAGATACTAAATCTAAACCATTATTCGTTGTGTAATAAGAAGGATATGTAAATTCAATCAATGGAAGATTGTCTTCATTAGTAGAATCAACAATATTAGATAATCCAAGACCTTGTAATGTAGCTTTTACTGAAGGCTTTATTAAATTAGTATGTACTGAATTTTTATTAACATTATTGCCTTTAACAAGCTCCCATAAACGTCCTTCTGTTAATTGATCTCCAATAGTAGCAAGAACATCTGCCTTTGTGTACATTGGTACTGTAAAAGGTCTTCTTACGATTTCAACTTCTTCTCCACTTTGAACAGACATCTGTAAAATTGCTGTAAATCCAGCATCATTTCTATTAACGTCATATGGTGGCCTTCTATATATTTCACCATTATTTACGTTAACAATAAGCATACCATTTTGATCTTCACCATTATCAATTAATGTATTAGATGCACTATTTAATGTAATATCACCATAATATACATTGCAATATGTAGCAGCTCTTGCTGCTTCTGTAATACCTCTAATTTTATCAGTAATACGTGTCCAATCTGGATTATTACTATCAAGAATGGATGCTATTGTTTGAGAATCTCTTATAACTTTTTCTTTATCAGATAGTCCTTGAGGCTGTACAACAATATTAAAATTTTGATAGTCGTAAGCTGTTTTGTCTGGACTTACAATTTTAGCTGTAAGAGTAAGACCAGATTCGACTTTACGCTGATTAGTTTTTAACTTAAAGCCCATTATTGTTCCTCCTTTAATTTTTCTGCGGGTAATAATTATTACCCGCAGAACAATCTTTATTATTACTTTTCTGCAACTCTTACGAACAAATCATCAAGCATCTGTGCAGCTGTAACTGTTACAGTATTTCTATCAATAGTTAATGTTTCATCAATATCAGAATAATGTCCTTTAGAAATTTGAACAGCACCAGCTAAATTTCTAACATTAAATGATAATTCTTCATTATATGGATAGTAATAATAATCTTTTCTTTGTTGTATAGCTCCACCTATGAAAATACCATTGTTAAAACTTGTAGTATCAGATGCATATACTGTAACTGAGCAAGGATACTGTAATAAATCAAAGTAAGCTTCACCGATTACAAATTGAGTTTTATCATTCTTATCATAATCTGGATTATGTAAAGGTATTGATGCATAGCTCTTAATAATCTGATTATAAACATTTGTTGTGCTATTGTTTGATGTATCATTTATTACTCCAGCAACAGTAGTTGAATCATCTGATGTAAAGAAAATGTTTAAATATTTATCTGGATGTGCGTTATATAAGTCTTGTGTCCATTGATTAACGATATGACCTTGATCAGCGCCATTCTGTTCTGCAATATCTGTAAGAGCAATAGGGTCATTTACTATAATAAGATAAGGACATTCATTTGCATTACCATTACTATCGTATGCATATTCATGAATATTATCTACAGAAGTACCGTCATCTATAATATTAAATGCTCTTGTTCCTCCAGTCATTGCAGTAATTGGTATATTACTGTATCCATAGTAAACGTGTGTAATTTCGTTCGAAGGGTCGAAGCCACCACTTGGAGGAGTAATTTTAATTTGTGATTTAAAGTTTACAGTCTTATTTGTTCCTTTAGCCACAGTAAAATCTATAACTGCTGGTGTATATGATGTATCTATTCCAGCTTTAAATGTATCTGAAAGAACAACGTATGCATTATTAGCGTTATAGTATTTAACATTTTTATGTAGAACTGTTCCGTCTGATAATTGAATATCTGTTGCTTCACCATCATTAGCTTCAAGCCAGTTAGAGTCGTCTTTAACTGACCAATATACTTTACATCCATTAGGTAATTCATGAGGAAGATAAATATCTTTATCAATAATCATGTTATCACCCATGATAGCAGTTAATGCACTCTTAGCAATTTGTACTATCTTAGAACTGTCTTTATAATCTGGCTCTCTTTCTGACTTCTTTAATGCAATGCCATATCGTGCATTAGGACCGTCTGCAAGAGGAGAATAAGGAGCAGTTACTGGGAAATATGTAAATGTTTCTTCAAGCTCTTCTGGAGCCTTTACGAAGTCTTTATTGATAACAAGTTCATCCTTTGGATAGAAGGAGCTACTATCAATAACAAGAGTATCGCAAAGAATACCACGAGGACCATCATTACCATGAGTAATCTTAATTCTATCTGCATAATACTCACCAGTATAAGCAGATTTACCATATAAGATTTTACTCATGTACTCTTCAGTAGTAGCAAATAAGAAATGGTGTTTCTGATAGAAAGCTTTTGATCTTGTATGATACATTGAAACACTGGTAACACCATCAGAAGTATTCTTACCAAAGTCATCAATATGTTCAATGCCTACTACATTACCGAAAGAGTCTCTTGTTACGCCAGGTGTTATTACGAATTTTTCCTCATAATAGCCAAAATTGAAATAGACTTTATAAGCACCTTTTTGCTTACCCTCAAGAGGTTTAGGATTTAAGTAAACAGCTACTTGATTAGAACGAGTATCACTAACACCATAAATAAATGAACGATAAGCCACTGTATCATAGTAAAGAATATCGCCTTCTGGTGTTACTCCTAATGGTAAAGGCTCATTAGTTACAGCATCAAGTATCATGTAACGAGGAAACTCATTCTCGTTAAAGTATCTATTTCCAGTAATAGTAATATAATAAACATCTAATCCAAGGTCACTGATTTGTGAGCATTCTTGCTCTCCACCAATAGCAATAGAATGTTCTTTATATGTTTCGATATTACCACTACGTCCAGTTGCTTTAGGGTATTTAGTTGCATAATCTGGATTAGTTACATCATTAGCCATACCAATGGCAGTATCTATAAAGAACTTATTAACGAAATCTGTATTAATATGAGACTGAGTTGTATAAGACTTCATAACAGTCTTACAAGGTGGTGTACTTGAAGATGTATATAATGCAAAGTTTCCAGAAACATCATTAATCGAATTATCAAATGAATCTATACGACCAATGTAGCAACTTGAAATTAGATGTCTGTCTCTTTCATAATCAAGTGCTGGATTGCCCATAACAACTAAGATTACTCTATCGTTATTTGTATTAATCCAGTAAGAGATTCTTGTATCTGATGTTAAACCAGCTGTTTCTAATGGAACTAATAAAGTACCATCTGGAACACTAGTTGTACTAACATCTTCGTCAATATGATCCATCATTATCTCTTCAAAATCTTGATACCAAGATAACTTAGACCATGGTGAAGTATGTGAATTTGTTACTGTGATGTTACCTTTACTATCTTGAATATTAGGTTCTGGTCCAGAGAAATCAGCATTTGGATTATCAAAAATACGTATTAAGCAATAATGATTATTCTCAAGAGCAACACTATCTGTAATCTGTAAAGAACTTACATCTACATAATCAAGGTTTTTATCGTAATCGAAACGAATAACAATAGTTCCATACAGAACACTTTCGTCACTTATTTTATCAAGACAGAAACGTAATTGTTCTGTTTCTGAAAAAGTAACGTCTCTAGTTGTTAATCCACCATTTTTAAGATCAAGATATTTATCTGGAATAGGTACATATCTGCCTTCTGAATACAGCTCTGGTCTAATGGCATCAAGAGCTTCATGGTCATATTCAGAAACGACATCTAAGAAACGATGCTCACCATCAGCATTAATTGTATATATATCTACCTTTTTTTCAAAAGTAAGAGTAACAACATAGTTATATGATGTTTCTGTATCTATACAAGTAATTTTTAATCTCATTTCAGTGATGAGATCATAATCTGCTTCTGTAAAAGACGTTTTATCTCCGCAAATACTAAAAATAAATTGATATAATGTAGGTTCTGTTTGTTTAATCTGATTTAATTGAGAACGCTTAATTATGCAATAAGATTCTCTATTAATCTGTGTAGGTGCTGTAATTACGTTTGTAATTGATGTAGCTGCAAAAATATTCTTTAAACCGCTAAGATAGCCATCATTTGTTTCTGTAGAAGCACCAATATTAGAACCTAATAAATCTTTAGGTACAATAGGGCCAGAAACTGCATCAACTCTTTCAATAGAAGAAGCTTTAGTAACTAATCCTATATGTTGAGTTTTATCTTTAACGTTATTATCATCTGCTAATTGAGCAAGATCATAAATAACGGATTCGGTTGATTTTCTGGCATTCTTGTACATTTCTTTTGTAACAAGCTGAGGAGTAATTCCTTTTAATTCTGCATCAAGAGGATACTCTTCTGGATTAGCAATGTATTTTGGTTTATAAATTTGTAAATACATTGTTGTTTGAGCAATGTCAGAATCTTCGCTTACTGCAAGGTCGTCATTCTCTGCATTAAAATCTCTAGCAGTAGTTGTTGTCTTTAAAACAACATTATTAGTAATTTGAGCAATTTGATTTTCAAGTTTTTCTGTAAAACGAGTATAGTATTTATCTATACCATCAGCTGAATCATTTGTATTACCAAAATATTTATCTCTTGTATTTATATGATCATATCCGCTAAATGATGAATCAACTGGTGGATATACAATATCCCAGTTCTTAACACGAATAGGAGTTGTTTTAGTACTTCCATCATTATCAATATATGTTTCTTTTACGCCAAGAGAAAGAACTTTTGCAATTTCTTTTACAAAATCACCAGCGGCACAAATACCTTCGTAGTATCTAAACTTTCTGTACTCGTTAGTGTTATTTTGAGCCATTGATTTTACCTCCTTCTGAAGTTTCATCTATATTATAATATACAGCGATATAATATATTTTGTCATATTTTTAAACAGTATAATTAGTAGTAATGTTCTGTAATTCACTTGTTGCTTGAGCAAGAGCATCTGAATCAGATGATGGTTCTGAAACAGATAAAACATCTAACATATCTACAGATAAAGTATTATCTAGTAATTCATTTCTTAGCATTCTAATTCCTAACCAAACTTTTTTAGAAGTGCCACTCATGTTAACAAACTTCATTTTAAATTTTGAAGATGCTTTTAATTTATAAACATAAGTGGCAGTTCCAATATAAAGACCTTCTTTTACTTCAGTAGGAAACCATGTATCAAACCATCTTTGATTATTAACCCATAAATTATAATAATCGTTTTCTCCATATCCAGAGCATGTCACAACCAATGATAATAATTCCATTTCTTCTGATGGGCTGGTCCAATCAAGATCATATACCCCTTTAATAGCTGGAATATTCATCATTACCATTTTGTTATAAGGTTGTGATAGTTGGGCGAAGTTCTTGATTTCTTTAACGTATTCTACTCGTTTTACTTTATCAAGTTCTCCACCAGCAACGTAAACAACATGAAATGCCATTATTGTTTCCTCTTTTATGGTGTTTCTATATTATTTTCAGTATCATAAATATCTGTAGATATTGGTGTTTCTTGGTCTATGGTTTCATTATTATTTGATTCAGTTTCAGTATTATCGGTTGGATTTGTTATAGATTCTGTAGATTCTTCAGTAGGATTTGTATTTGGCTCATTTTCATCAGATTCTTGTTGAGTTTGTTCATTGTTATTTTCTGAATTTTCATCAGTTGATGTATTATTTTCAGAGTTATTATTTCCTTCTTGTTCTGTAGAGCCATTTTCGTTATCTAATTCTGTTGTATTATCATCATTAGTATTTGTTTGTTCGTTATTGTTTTCATTTTGATTTTCTTCAGAATTAGTATTTGTGTCATCAGTATTTTCAGATTCGTTATTATTTATGTTATCAGTATTGTCAGATTCGTTATTATTAGTGTTATCACCAGTGTTTTCATTATCGTTTTCGTTTTCATTACCGTTTTCATTTTCACTAGTGTTTTCACCAGTCTCAGAATTTCCAC